>NPIE01001612.1_pt2 | contig 100691 bp, 109 predicted proteins | sample 8637661 | NCBI WGS metagenome assembly NPIE01 (sample SAMN07420842, study PRJNA396082) | bioreactor metagenome | isolation source: sample BA12 brine-fed electro-methanogenic bioreactor BA | place: Japan: Kochi | collected 2016-12-09
TCATACCATTAGAGTTTGGAAGAATAATGTAACTAATAAATACCAAATTAGTGAAACCCTAGAGGGTCATATTGATTCTATAGACACATTACAAGTTCTCCTCGATGGCACAATTGTTTCTGGAAGCGGTGATGGAACCATCAGAATCTGGGACGGAGACAAAGTTAACTAAAACAACATGGAAAAATCATTCGAAAATACTAATCATAATCCATTAGAGCTAGAAAAAGAAGATATCTTAGAAAAAGATTGGAATCAATTAAAAACCATAGCCCAAATAGTTGGTGGTGATTTTGGAATGAAAATAATAAAAGGAAAAGAGGGAGGCGGGAGCTTTTTTAATCCAGAAGAAGTATCTATTACTCTTGATCCTTTACATGTTCGAAAAAGTCCAGAATTAGCAAAGTTTGTTGCTGGACACGAGGGTAGCCATAGGGCTATTACACCTAATCCAAAAGAGATAGGTTTGTCTTCTAAGGCAATAAAAGAATTTTATTCTCAAATTGGATTTGATTTTCTTCAAAACGCAATAGAAGATCCTGCTGTGAATGATTGGATGACAGAATCTTTTCCCGGACTAAGAGATTATGTTAAAAAAAACTACGATGATGATTTAGCTATAGATGGTGTTGTTTTATCCACGCCGAAAGTTAAAGAGGTTGCATCTAGGCTGGGTTATTGGCCAAAATTTGCCCAATATGGTTCAGAAATAATTCGTGATTGGCATCAAAAAAGATTTAGTGAAAATCTTGATTCTAGTGTAGAGAAGGCTCTCAAGAGAACTATTCAATTTGCAAGAGAGAGTATTAGTGATATTCCTAAAACTCGCGACAAAAATGATATTATTCAGTCTGGTCAAAGAAGATTTCAAAACAATACAAACTATATCTGGCCTGAAGTAAAAAAACTAGTAGAGATGGATATTAATGCTGAGAAGCAAAGACAGATGTTAAAAGATTTGAACGAGAAACAAAAAGAAACCAATCAAAAAACAAGAGAAGCGGATGAGGCACGCAAAAATGGGAATAATGAGAGGGTAGAGGAATTAGAAAGCGAAATAGAAGAATTAAAGAAAGAACTATTTCCCTTTGATCAATTGTCGGAAGGTGAAAAAAGAGAAATTCAAGAACAAATAGATAAAAGTATTAGAAAGAGCGTTGAAAGATTAAACGAAGAAATAGAAGAATTAAAGAAAGAAACTGAAAAAAAAGAAGAAGAGTCGCAAGAGTTAGATGAAGAAAATTTACAAAAACAAATAGATTCACTAAGCGATGCCATAGAAGATATCAATTCAGAGAATGAAATGCCTCTTTCTATAGATGATTTATCGAAAGAAACTCGAGAGAAATTAAAAAAACTTTTTGACAGTTTACCTCAAAAAAAGAAAAAAGAACTAGAGCAAAAAGCTAAAGATCAGCTAGAAGAATTAGAAGATATTTTAGGCGAAGAAATGGAAGGTAAATTAAACGATGGTAAGCCCGAAAATCATAAAGAAAGAAAAAACAGAGAGGTGGGACAACAAAGAAAAGATGAAGAAAAGAAAAAGCAAGAAGAAGAGAGGCGAAAGATAGAAGAAAAGATAAAGGAAAAGCTAGAAGAGACAATGACTCCTTATGAAAGAAGAAAAGTAGAGGTTATTGATCTTATTGATGGCCTGCATAATCGTTTAATGAGGATATTAAAACCTCAAGAGTATGGTGGTGAAGATGATGGTTATCCCTCAGGACAGTTTCTTGACATTAATCGTGCAATGCAAGCAGATATTAACCCTATTCAAAAATACAAAATATGGAAAAGAGAGACCGATTTAGGAATAAGAGATTATCGTTTTTGGCATTTAGTTGATTTGTCTGGTTCTATGGAGGGAGACAAGCTAGAAGAAATGTTTAAGGGTCTTATTATCGCTGGTGAGGCTATTGGAAAAATAGAAGTTTCGAATTCTCCTGATTTCACTATTCGTCAAGGAATTAGTGGTTTTCATAACGAGGTTTTTCAATTTAAAAAAATAAACGAGCGTTTTTCAAAAGAGGTTAAAGATAATTTATCTGGGGTTTTTGAAATGGAAAAAGGCGGTACTAATACTTACCTTGGCACAAAAGATTCTTTAGAGAAGCTAATGAAAGATTTGGGCGAATCAAGTAATTTCTTGCTAACCTTTTCAGATGGTCAGGCGCAGGATGGCGATAAATTAAAAGATTACTTAGCCAAAACTAAGAAAGAACGAGAAGAGAAAAAGATAAAGATTGGATTGATTTGGCTTAATGAAATTGAAGATGAGAATCAGCTTAAAGAATTAATAAAAAAATATGGTTATGATTTTGGTTTAGTAATGCCAGCAACAAAAAACAAAAAGGGTAAGAGTTTTAGTCAAAAATTAGCGGATTTGCTAGAAGACATTGTAAAAAACCCTGAAAAGTATTAAAATACATTAAATAATAAAAAAATATGTCCAAATTAAACGAAGAAGTAAAAAAAGAATTAGCTAGTTTTATAAATTCTTTGGATGTGGTGCTTACACCATCTGATTTAAGAGCTCCAAAAGATTTGTTTTTTGATTCAGGTTTAGTGGTTTTTGAAGATTCGTTAGTTGGTGTAGATGAAGTGGCTGACTGTTTGGCTGAAGAAAAAAGAAAAGTTTTCCTTCTAGATAATGAGTATGACGACTATGGCTTTTTAAAGGCATTAATCGAAGCTAACGAAAAAGGCCAATGGTTAATAGTTGATTGTAAGATAGATCCTTCGCCACAAATGATATCTATTTTAAAACAAGTAAGCGATAGAAACTCTTTCACTGTTCCTAATTTTAATAATCAGGAGCTTTTTTCATTAAAGATTAATTCTAATACTAGAATTATTTTTTGTATCGAATCAAAACTTTTAGAAAAGATAACATATCCTTCTTTCGTGAACTTATTCGGTCCGGTAATAAGGATTTAATCAAATATATGGAAAACAAATTCGAATTTTCATCACAAGAAGAACAAAGAAAAATAGAAGCTATTAAAGAAGAAATGGGGATAGCTTTTTATGAAAAAGAAGGACAAAAATTTGTAAATATTTTAGGCGTAGAATTAGAAACCTATGCTACCGAGGAAGATATTAAAGAGATAAAAGAAAGGTGGGTATTATCAGAATTTGATATAGAGGTTATTAGAATTATAGCCGAATGCTATAAACTTCGCCAACCTCTTATGCTTGAAGGTGGTCCAGGTGCGGGAAAAACTTTCCTGGCAGAGAAGTTTATCAAAATAATTCATGGAAAAGATGCCCCAATTTTATCACTAACAGGAACAAGCAAACTCACGGATTTAGATATCCTAGGTCATTGGACTCCAAAAGGATCAGACGGTGAAGACGAGACCGCTTATAGAGAAAAGTTGGGAGAGTTAATGAAAAAAGGGGAAGGGAGGGATGTAAACGATGAATTTAATCAAAAACTTCTTGAGTTAAATGAAAGATTTTCATCGGGATTCATCAATGAAGATGATTTTCAAAATGAGTATAGTCAATTACTTGGAGAATACAAGGATAAATCTTATGAAATAATTTCTACAATGGCCCACAATGAGGGTTTTATTAAGTCAGGATCAGATTGGCAATTCAAAGAGGGTCCACTTCTACAAGCTTACTCTGGAAGAGAGGGGAAGGGCAATATTCTTTTTGTAGATGAGTTTAATTTGATTCCGTCAAACCATCAGCAAATATTTCTTAGAATTGGTGGAAAAGAGGGCTCAATCTCTGATTCATTTGATTTTCATGGTAATAGTGGTAAAAATCGTTATTCTCGAGGTAAAGATACCTGGATTTGCTTTGCACAAAATTATCCCGAAAAAACAGGAGGTAGGAGTGTTGTTGTTGATGCTATGGCAGATCGTTTAGTTTGGAAATCAATTTCTCCTGAAGCATCTCTGCAAAAGAAAAAAGATATTATTCTTACTGGTGGAGGAAGAATGGATAGCGTATCAAAAGAAATAGCTAGTGTTACTATGGATAAATTAAAAATATCTATTCCTACCAAAGAACAATTAGTTTGGTATGATACTCCAGATAGGGAATTGGGAAGGCAAATTACTCAAATTATTAACAGTCTAGATGAAATCTTTGTAAATAAATATCATCAAGTCGGTGATAGAATTATTGGAGAGGGTAATGAAGAAATAGATAGGATTCAAAAATTTGAATTTAGCGCTAGAGCACCCCTTAGGTTTTTTTCATACATTGATAATTTTCAAGTGAAAGATCCAGAAACTGGAAAAATTGATTTTGCAAAGACTATACAAGATGGATTTAAGCGATATTATCTTGGTTGTTTGGTAAGTTTAAATCTTCAAAAAGAAATAGAAGAAGCAATGAAAGAGATTATTTATGGAGATATTGGAAAAGTTGAGTTTGAGGGAGAAATTAAAACTAGAAAAGAAGTCCTTGATATTCTAGTAGAGAGATCTTGTGGTAGTAATCAAAAAGAAAATGTTGGAGAAAAGACAAAAGACACTTTAACTGGCTTTAGATCTTTTGAAGATTCTTTATCTCGAAAGATGAATAATCTTAGTGATAAAATCAGAAAAATCTAATTAATTTATTTATAATCTCTTGATTGTAAACATGGAAAAATCATTCGAAAACCAAATACCACAACAAGAATTATCTCCTAAACAAGATCTCGAGCAAAGCTTTGAACAACTCAAAGTACTAGAACAACAATACACCAACCAACTAGAACAACTTGACGAAAAAGACACTAACGAGATAACCAAAGAAGAGTTATCTTCTTTAGAAGAATTAAAAAAACAAATTGAATCTAGAATAGAAGAGATAGAGGACAAACATTCCATTTTAGAATGGAAGAAGTATGATCCTAGATATTTAGAATCAGTGATTGAGAAGAAGAATTACAAGGTTGTGGAGACTTTGGAAGGAGATTGTGCTTGTGCGGAAGTTTTCCAAGTCCTCCCTGACGGCACAATTATTTCTGGATGCCACGATAATACCATCAAAATCTGGAAGAAAGACCAAAGTAACAAATATCAGATTAGTGAAATCTTAGAGGGTCATAATAATTGGGTAACTACTCTTCAAGTTCTCCCCGATGGTACAATTTTTTCTGGAAGTTACGATAAAACAATTAAGATCTGGAAGAAAGATCAAACTGGAAAATACCAAGTTAGTGAAACCTTGGAAGGTCATAATAATTCTATATATACTCTTCAAGTTCTTCCCAACGGTACAATTTTTTCGGGAAGTGAAGATATCAATATTTGGCATAAAGATAAAAGTGGTAGATATCAAGTTACAGAAACTATAGATGGCTATGAGGACTATATAAGTATTCTCCAAGTCCTTTCTGATGACACTTTTATTTCTGGTGATTATAGTTCTTCTATAGAAATATGGGAGAAAGATGAAGATGGTACATATCAAATAAGAGGATCTATTGAAGGAAATACAAAGACCCTCCAATTTCTCTCTGATGGCACGATTATTTTTGGAGATTGGGATGGATCTATTGAAGTTTGGAAGGAAGATGAAGATGGTGAGCATATGCTTAATTGTGTTTTAGAAGGCCACTCGTCTTGCATAAATACTATTCGGGCTTTTATCGATGGTACAATTATTTCGGGAAGTAACGATGGAATCATCAAAATCTGGAAAAAAGATCAAAATGGTGAATATCAAGTTAAAGAAAACTTAATTTATGATTCTCATATAAAAAATATTCAAGTTCTCCCCGATGGTACAATCATTTCAGGAAGAGGTGACGGAACCATCCAAATATGGGACGGAGATAAGGTAAACTAAAACAACATGGAAAAATCATTCGAAAACCAAATACCACAACAAGAATTATCTCCTAAACAAGATCTCGAGCAAAGCTTTGAACAACTCAAAGTACTAGAACAACAATACACCAACCAACTAGAACAACTTGACGAAAAAGACACTAACGAGATAACCAAAGAAGAGTTATCTTCTTTAGAAGAATTAAAAAAACAAATTGAATCTAGAATAGAAGAGATAGAGGACAAACATTCCATTTTAGAATGGAAGAAGTATGATTCTAGATATTTAGAATCAGTGATTGAGAAGAAGAATTACAAGGTTGTGGAGACTTTGAGAGGTCATAATGGTTATGTAAAGATCCTCCAAGTCCTCCCTGACGGCACAATTGTTTCGGGAAGTAGTGACGAAACCATCAAAATCTGGAAAAAAGATCAAACTGATAAATACCAAGTTAGTGAAACTCTGGAGGGTTACAGTTCATATATATATGATCTCCAAGTCCTTCCCGATGACACAATCGTTTCGGGAAGTTGGGATAATACTATCAAAATATGGAAAAAAGACCAAAATGGCAAATACCAAGTTAGTGAAACTCTAGATGCCCATGATAATTGGATATCTAGTATATATGTTCTTTCTGATAACACGATCATTTCAGGAAGTTACGATAAAACAATTAAGATCTGGAAGAAAGACCAAAATGGCAAATACCAAGTTAGTGAAACTCTAGAGGGTCATGATTCTTGTATAAATGTTATTCGGTCTTCTCTTAGTGGTGCACTTATTTCTGGAAGTGATGATTTTACTATTAAAGTTTGGGAAAAAGATGAAAGTGGTAAATACCAAATTAGCGAAACTTTAAAAAATCATAATGGTTCAGTAAATATTCTCCAATTTTTGTCTGATGATAGAATTATTTCGGGTAGTGATGATAGAGATATTAAAATTTGGGAAAAAGATCAAAATGGAAAATACCAAGTTAGTGAAATCTTAGAGGGTCATGCTATCCCAGTAAACACTCTTCAGGTTTTGCCTGATAATAGAATTATTTCAGGAAGTAATGACAAAACTATCAAAATCTGGAAAAAGGATAGAAGAGGTAAATACCAAGTTAGTGAAACTCTGGAAGGACATAAAAATTGGGTAACTGTTTTACAGGTTTTATCAGATGGTAAAATTATTTCGGGTAGTCATGATCAAACTATTAAAATTTGGGACGGAAAGAAGTTAAGCAGATTTTTTCTATAGTCTTTTTATTCTATCTATTGTATAATAAAATAAAAAATATGAAGAAAATAATATTAATTTTAATTATACTTATTATTAGCTTTTTTCTCTTAACTGCAAATAATGAAGCACCTCAAGAAGAGCCAATTGAGTCAATAGTTGAATATACCTCTCTAAAAGAAGAAAGTGACTATTACACTATAGATTTAATGAGAGTTAGCGAGGGACTTGGATCTAATATTGTTAATGATATAGTAGATCAAAGGTTTTCAGAATTTAAACAAATGGCTGGGGAAGATGTTTCTGAATTACGAGAGCGTGGTTTTGAATTTTCATATTACTTAGATATTTCTGTTAAAGATTATCATCAGTGCAAAACGATTAAGGGTAATAACTATTCTGAGGCAGATATAGATAAGTTTTTTAAATAAAATTTATTTCAGGCAAAATTAGTTAAAAAATGAAAATAATTAATCAGCTACTGAATAAAAAAGATTTTATTGGTTACTTAGAAAGTAAGCATTTCAGTAGAGGCGTTGATAAGATTATACTTCATCATACAAGCGATAGTATAGAGAGTTGGAATGGTGAGTCCTCAATTTTAGATTATAAAAAAACATATGAAAGTAAGGGGTGGAAATCGGGGCCACATTTATTTATTGCTCCAGAAGGCATTTATCTTTTCACTGATATGAATATTCAGGGAGTTCATGCTAACGATGGAAATAAGAATAGCATTGGTATAGAAATGGTAGGTAATTATGATAATTTTTTTCCGAGTGGTTGTATTTGGGAAAATACAGAATTAGTCTTAACAAGCCTATTAAAGAAGTTTAATTTGGAAATTAAAGATATTCATTTTCATCGCAGGTATAATGCTAAGAAAAGTTGTCCTGGCAAGGCCGTAACTAAAAAAAAGATAAGAGAAATGTTAAAGTTATGCTAACAGAAGAAGGGTTTAAACAACTTGTAGAAGAGGGTATAAAAGATATTCCTGAAAGAATATTGAAGAATATGGAAAATGTTGAGATTTGTATAGAAGAGGAGCCCAATTCTTTCCAAGTTAAGAGATTAAAAGAAAGGGGTAATGTCCTTGGTTTGTACGAGGGTGTTCCTAAAAATATAAGATGCTCTTATTGTTTTATTCTTCCAGATAAAATAACAATATTTAGAAAACCAATAGAGCGAATGGCAAAAGACAAAGAAGACTTAAAAAGAATTGCAAAAGATACAGTTTGGCACGAAATAGCTCACCATTTTGGATTTAATGAAAAAGAAGTTAGTCGTTTGTCTAGGAGTAGAAATAATAAATGAAATGAATAACAAAATACATTTTGTTACTGGAAATCAATCAAAGTTTGATTATGCAAAGAGTATTTTTGAAGAAGAGGGCATTAACATTATTAAAACGGAGTTAGATATAACAGAAGTGCAAGATTCTGATTATTTAGTTATAGCAAAACTAAAGGCAAAGGAAGCTTGGGATAAAATTAAAGAACCATTATTCATTCATGATTCCTGCTGGACAATACCATCGTTAAATGGTTTTCCTGGACCATATATGAGGTATGTTAATGAGTGGTTTAGCCCCAATGATTTTATTAGCTTAATAAAAGATAAAAAAGATAAAACTATTATTTTGAGATCTACGGTTGTATATATTGACGATAAGAATTTAAAAGAATTTAGCCAAGAAAATCACGGTTCTTTTTTAGAGAAACCATATAGTGGTTATTCTGATAATTCTCTTGATGCCGTTGTTTCTTTTTCTAAATCTGGAAAATCAATAGCTGAACAAAAAGAAGAGGGAAGTTTTGTTGTCAAAAAAGACAACTTAGTTTGGGGTAATTTTGTTAAATGGTTGAAAGAGAATAATAGTTATTGGCAAATTTAACAATATATGATATATATTAGTCATAAAAAGGAGGGGGTGATTATGGAAGGAGAAAGAGAAGGCAATTAAACAACCCTTCGCTCAAAGGGAGAGAAACGGTAAAAGACCTTTCTCTCCCTATACTTTTAATGATTTTATAGTATAATATTATAATATATGAAAGATAATCCTTTTTGTTTTATAGGAAGCTATATTGGTCTTATTATCGGATTAATTTTGAGTTACTTTCTGGGATTTGCCTTAATATTTTATTTAGCAGAAACTGGTCAGTTTCATTACTTGTTTCTTTTAGTTCCTTTCCTTCTCCCAATCATCGGATTTTATTTAGGATGGAAAATTAAATATATGTTTAAAAAAATAGCATTAGTTGGATTAGTTTTAATTGTCCTCGTGGCATCGTATTTTTTCTTTTTAAAGAATAACGAAGAATCTTTTGAGATAGCATATGAATCTTTTCAAGAGGAGAATGATTATTATTCTATAGATATGGTTAAAGTTAGTGAAGATAGCTTCGGATCGGAGAGAATCAATAATATTATAGATCGGAAATCTTTAGAATTTAAAGAAATGGCAGAAGACGATGTCATTTTGTTAAGAGAAGATGGTTTTGAATTTTCTTATTACCTAAGCATTTCAATTGAAGACTATCAAACAGAACAATATATTTTCTATGTTTTGAATTTTGGAGAATATACTGGTGGAGCCAATGCTAATCAATATGTAAAGACTATTGGCTTAGATAAAAAAAGCGGTGACACTATTCAGTTATCTAATATTGTTGACAAAGACTTAGTTATGGATAAGGTGATAGAGAAATTATTACCCTTAGATAATGAAGGATATTTATTTGATGGTGCTATAGAAGAATTATCTTTTTCTGATCTAGAAAACTTCTATATCAAAGACGATAAATTGGTTTTTCTTTTTCCTAAGTATTCAATTGCTCCCGGAGCAGCTGGAATAATTGACATTGCGATCGATATGAGCGAGTTGGGTTATAATGGACGTTAAGGGAAAGTAGAATTTTATTTTTTTCTATGCTATAAGGCAAATGGAACTTATTGTTCTTTGATTGGGAGGTTATTATGAGAGAAGCGATGGACGCGCTTTATGGCGCTAAAACATTTATGACCGGGCATTTTGTATATGCCTCGGGCATGCATGGCGAGGATTATGTCAACAAAGATGCGATATATCCTCATACAGATAAGATCTCAGACCTTTGTCGCCTTATGGCTGAAAACTTTAAGAGAGAATGGATAGAAGTTGTTGTTGGGCCTGCTATGGGCGGTATTGTTTTGTCTCAGTGGGTGGCACATCATTTATCCGAGATGAATGGTCGCGAGATTATGAGCGTTTACGCTGAAAAGGAAAAAGGACATTTTATCTTTAAGCGTGATTACAGCAAAATCGTGGCCAGAAAAAACGTATTAATTGTGGAGGACATAATTAATACAGGGAAAACCGTCAAAAGTGTAGTGGACTTGGTCCGCAGTGTTGACGGAAGAGTCTTCGGGGTCTCTGCTATATGCAATAGAGGAGATGCGACCAAAGAAAGCCTGGGTGTTACCGAACTAATTAGTTTGGTTAATACCAAGCTTGTTAGTTGGCCTGCGGAAGAATGTCCGCTTTGTCAGAAAGGAGTTCCAGTTAATGTGGAATTCGGAAAGGGGAGGTATTTCCTTAACGGAGGTATTATTCCTATTGATTAAGGAGTCTTTATTGACTCCATTATTTTTTTTAGTAGAATACTGATATGAATAAAAATATAATAATTATTGGAATAGTGATATTATTGGTTTTTGTATTTTTTCAAAAGGAAGAAGATAATAAAATTATAATTGCTAGTTGTCCCACTTTTCATCATATTTTAGATGATTTTGGTGATAATGTGGATTCGTTTAAAACCAAATCAACCTCAGAGAGCATTACTTTAATTAAATCGGGAAAAGTAGATGCTATTATTACAGGTAGACCATTAAAAGACGGAGAACCGATTTTAGATTGTATAAAAATTGGAAATGGTTATGATTTTGTATCAAAAAATGAAATCATTATCATTGAAGACGAAATGAGAGATTATTTATTTTATACTAATCTTGACCCCGAAATAATTATTAGTGATTTTGAGAATATCACAGAAAATAATTTATCTAGAGTAGGTGATATATTTGAATTTCTAGATAAAGGAATAGTAATTACTAGCCTAGACAATATTTTAATTGGAGAAACTGTTCATATTCTTAATCGGTATGGTAATAGGATTGAGCTTTCTCGATTGCCACGATTTTGTTTTTCTGATGACTCTATAGCTGAAGAGTTATTTGACTAAATTATCTAATTAGTTTATAGTATATTATTAAGGGGAAAACCCTTAGGAGGTAGTTATGATCTTTGAAAAGAATTTTCCGGATATGATAATCCGGGTAGGAAGAGATGGTGAATATCTAGAAATAATGTCACCATCGGAAAATGTATTGTTTGCACCCAAAAATGAACTTTTGGGTAAGAAGATAGGGGAGATATTACCCTTAGAGGTAAGCAAGCTCTTTTTAGAAGGAATAACTGGTTCCCTTGAAAACAAAGAGATTCGATTGTTAAGATATAATCTTAATGTTCCTGCTGGAAATCTCTGGTTTGAGGCTCGAATAATTCCTCAAAACGATGAAGTTATAGCCATTATTCGTGATATAACAGAAATTGTTAAGGCAAGAAAAGCGCTTGAACTTTCGAATAAGAAGCTTAAATTACTGTCTAGTATCACTAGACATGATGTTACTAACCATTTAATGGCCTCCAATGGATATATTGATCTTGCTAGGGAGGCTAGTAATGATATATCACAAATCAAGTTTCTTGAAGAGGCGAGCAAGGCCAACAGGATTATCCAAAAAAGGCTAGACTTTATCAGGGTCTATGAAGAAATTGGAAATCTTGATTTGGTTTGGCATGGTCTTGCCGAATTACTCCTAGGCGAAGATCCTAGTATAACTGTAAACAACCAATGTAAAAACATTAAAGTCCTTGCGGATTCTATGTTTCCAAAAGTATTTGACGGTTTGCTAGACAATAGTCTGAGGCATGGCAAAGCAACCAAAGTAAAACTTCATTGTAAAGAAATTGATCAAGGCCTTATCATTATTTGGGAGGATAATGGTATAGGTATAGCCAAAGATAAGAAGCATGATCTTTTTGACGGAGGATTTGGGATAAATATAGGTTTTGGTCTCTATATTATTAAAGAGATTTTAAACCTATCTGGAATTTTAATAATAGAAAATGGAATTCCAGGCAAGGGAGCAAGATTTGAAATGCTTGTTCCGAAAAGTAATTATATTATAGAGGGAGGTTAATAATCTCTCTTCTTTTATTTTAAAATTTATTTAATTGTGGTATAATTGTATTATGATAATCAGAAAAGCAAAACCTAAAGATATTTTAGAAGTTGCACGTTTATCTTATGATTCTGCAATATTTCATAGAAGACTTACACCTTATTATGATGTTGATAAGAATGCTCAAAAAATATTAGAAGAATCTTTGGCAAAGAATATGAAATCTTCTAATGGCCGTATTTTTGTTGCCGAAGAAAACGATAATATTATTGGGTATTTACTAGCTTTTAAGATAAACAGAGAGGAGATGTTTAAGATTAAAAAGGCGGGACTTATTGCCGATATTTTTATATCAGAAGACTTTAGAAAGATTGGAACAGGAGAGGGTTTAGTAAAAGAGTGTTTTAACTGGTTTAAAGAAAATGGTATTAGTTTTGTAGAAATAAGTGTTGAGGTTTCTAATAGTGGTGCATTGAAATTTTGGGACAAGATGGAGTTTAAAGATGTTTGTGTTTTAAAATATAAGAAAATATAATATGGCAAGAACAAGAGCAACAGCTTTGGTTAAAAAAGACAATTGTATTTTAATGATGCATCGGTATAATAACGGTGAAGAGTATTGGGTTTTGCCTGGTGGAGGATTAGAAGAAGGTGAAACAATTGAGAACGCCACACTAAGAGAGTTAAAAGAAGAAACATCGATTAATGCGACAATTGAAGAAAAAATAATGGACTTTGTAGATGACAAAGGGGATCGCCATGTATTATTCTTGTGTAATTATTTATCAGGAGAAGTAAAGTTAGATGATAATAGTGAAGAGGCCAATAATTGTGACCCTAATCAAACATATATCCCCCAGTGGGTAGATATTAAAAGAGTTAAAAATTTAGTAATGTATCCAATTAAACAAAAAGAATATTTATGCAAAATAAAATAATAATTAATACAAATCATGGAGAGATGGTTTTTGAAACATATAATGACGATGCTCCAAATACAGTAAATAATTTTATTCACTTAATTGACAAAGGTTTTTACAATAACACTATATTTCACAGAGTTATAGATGGATTTATGATTCAGGGCGGAGATCCTACTGGAACGGGAAGGGGTGGCCCAGGGTATAGTTTTGATGATGAAATAAACCCAGATTCAGAATTATATCAAACAGGATACGAGAAAGGCGTTGTGGCTATGGCTAATGCTGGCCCAAATACTCAAGGTAGTCAGTTTTTTATTATGGTTGCCAATTGTCCTCTTCCACCGTTATATACAATATTTGGTAGAGTGATATCAGGTCAAAATGTTGCTGACAAAATATCTTTAGTAGATAGAGATATGAATGATAAGCCCTACGAAGACATAATAGTTAAAACAATCACTCATGATTAGCTTTTTAATAGCTGTTATAATAGAATTCTTTTTGTTAATTGCATTTATCGGCTTGGCGATATCTATTATTATTTTTGCATTGTTTGGAAAAGGCGAATCTTTTAAAGAATTTATAAATAAAATATTTCCCCAGAAGAAGGATTGACTTTGTTATTATTGTAAGTTATAACCAAGTCATCCTTCTATGGAGGTGGGATAAATGAGCAAACTAGAAACAGTATTAATTGTTGTTGCCATAATCGCTCTTTTAGTGGTTTTTGGTGGCTTGGTATCGCAGGAAAGAGCAAGCATTACAGCTTCTGGTCATTCTGACTGGTATCCTGTAATGTGGGAGGAAGATGGCCAGATCGTTGGTATTGGTCCAGAAGTGGTAGCCAAGGTTTGCGAAGGGCTTTACATTGACGTCGATTTTTCGCATATTGATTCTTGGGATAATATTCAAGAATCGGCAAGAACGGGAGAGGTCGATATAATCGTAGCGGCCTATAAAACGAAAGAAAGGGAGGAATATATGGTATTTTCGGATCCATATACCGTAGACCCGGTAGCGGCATTCTCCTTGAGAGATGTTGACCTAGTTCAAGATAGAGGTCTTGGAACTATAGGTGATAGCTATGGTCAAGAACTAGACGATAGAATCTCTAGTGGGGAGATTAACCTTGCTAGAGTAGAAACGCCCCAAGAGGCATTTCAGATGGTGCTTGATGGGGAAGTAGATTATTTTCTCTACAGTAAATATGCTGGAGAGAAAATGATTGAAGACTTTCCTGGAGTGGAAGTATCGGAGATTGTATCGGAACAGCAATTTTATATTGCTATATCAAAAAAGTCTCCGATGGCAGACAAGCTACCTCAGATTAATAACATTCTGAGGGAATTAAAGGATGATGGTTTTATGGACCAAGTCCTATCAAGGTACCCTAACTAGGTACCCCCTTTTTTTTATGAATAAAAAAATTGCCGAAGCATTTGGTAGCATAGACAGAAAAAATTTTATTCCCAAAGAATATCAATCCTTGGCTTATGAAGATACTGCTTTGCCCATTGGATACGAGCAAACAATTTCGCAACCATCAACGATCGCTTTTATGTTAGAATTATTAGAAGTAGATAACGATCAAAAAATATTAGAGATTGGATCTGGCTCGGGTTATGTTTTAGCACTATTAAACCAAGTGGCAGACAATTTGGATATTTATGGGGTTGAGATAATTCCCGAATTAGTTAGTAGTTCTAGAAAAATGTTAAAAGATAGTAGTAATATTAAAATATTTAATGCTTCTTCGCAATTAGGATTGCCACAAAAGGCCCCATTTGATAGAATTTTAGTTAGCGCTACTGCTAAAGATTTTCCTAAAGAGCTAATTAACCAATTAAATGATGGTGGGATAATTGTTTGTCCAGTCAAAAACTCTATTATCAAATACAAAAATGGTATTTTTGAAGAATATCCTGGATTTGCATTTGTTCCATTGATTTCGGGCTAACTTTTATGGTATTATGCCACCATATGAAGCGTGTAAAAATCAATGGTAAAGAATATTTTGTAGATAGGAATATTACTATTCTTGAATTTGCTAAAGAACAAGGGATTGATATTCCTTCTTTGTGCTATCACGAAGATACCACAACTAAAAATCATTGTGGTCTTTGTGTAGTTAGTATTAATGGTAAAATAGAATATTCTTGTATTACCACACTAGAAGATGGAATGGATATTATTACTGATTCGGAAGAGTTGTTTAATGTAAGGCAAGATAATCTTAAAAAGATTATAGATAATCATCTGTTAGAATGTGATGATTGTGTTTGGTTTCAAAATTGTAAATTATTAGGTTTTGCTAAGAAGTTTAATTTAAATTTAACTTCTAAGAGAAAGGCGGAGGATCAGATATTTCAAGTGGATTCTATAGTTTTTGATCAAACTAAGTGTATTGGTTGTGGCAATTGTATTGATGTGTGTCCAACTGGATTTTTAAAGTTAAACGAAAGAGGTAAAATTGAATTATCTAGTGAAACGAATTGTATTAATTGTGGTCAATGTATACTTCACTGTCCCGTTGGGACGATTGAAGGTGTGGGGGAATTTGAATCATTAGAAAAGATATTTAAAAACAAGACCACGGTAGTTCAATTTGCTCCCGCTATTAGAACTAGTATTGGCGAAGAGTTTGGTATGGATGCTGGTAGTGTGGTTACTGATAAGTTAGTAGCAGCACTAAAACAAGTTGGTTTTGACTATGTCTTTGATACTGCTGTTGGGGCTGACTTTACAACAATAGAGGAAGCAGAAGAATTAATAGATAGACTAAAGAACAAGACAAACCTTCCTGCTTTTACATCTTGCTGTCCAGCTTGGGTTAAGCTTATTGAAACAAATTATCCTCAATTTCTTCCTAATTTATGTAGCGTCAAACCTCCACAAATTATACTGGGAGAGATTATTAAAAAATTCTGGAATAAAGATGCTTTCGTTGTCTCAATTATGCCCTGCACTGCTAAAAAGTCAGAAATTAAAAGAGAAGAATTTAAAGGTGCAGTAGATATGGTTTTAACTACAAGGGAGTTGACAAGATTATTCAAAAAGCACAAAATTGATTTAAAGAATATTGATGGCCAAGAAATTGATAGTTTTTTAGGAATCCCTAGTGGGGCTGGAGTGATATATGGATCTAGTGGTGGTGTTTTTGAATCAGCTCTACGCACAGCTCATTTTAATCTTACCGGAGAGGAATTAGAAGATATTAAGGAAATTAGAGGAATGAGTGGAATTAAAGAAAAAGAAATAAAAATTGGAGACAATATAATTAGATTATGTATTGTAAATGGCATTAATAATGCTATAAAAGTATTAGACGACCCTAATAAATATGACGCTATAGAGGTAATGGCATGTCCTGGTGGATGCATTGGTGGTGGTGGACAACCCCTACCAAGCAACAAAAACATTATTCGTAAGAGAGCTCAAGGTCTTTATAATATAGACAAGGGTAAAGATTTTCGTCAAGCTCATAATAATCCAATAGTAAAAGAAATATATAATAAAATTGAGAATCCTAAAGAATTTTTTCATACAACTTATAAAAAAAGAGAAAAAGATATTATTTATAAATTAAAAAACTCAAAAGAAACATTATGACACTATCTATAACAAGAACAAAAGTTCACTATATTGCATTATTTTTCTCAGTCATATTATTTGCTCCACTAATTGGTAATCAGTTAATTACTGGAACGATTGTTAATGCAACATTATTTAGCGCAACGGTAATTATTGGTCTAAGAGCCGGATTTATTTTAAGTATCGTTCCTAGTATTGTTGCTATTGCTACTGGATTATTACCAATTGTTTTAGCTCCGATTATTCCTTATATTGTGATTAGTAACATAATACTAGTAACTGTTTTTAGTAAAATAGAAAATAAGATATTAGCGATGGTTGTTGCCAGTATGGCAAAGTTTGCCTTCTTGTTTATTATTAGCCATTTTGTTTTAACTTATTTAATAAACTCAAACTTGTTAGCAATTATGTTTAGCTATACTCAATTATTTACCGCAATCATGGGAGGATCTTTAGCATTATTATTACTTAAACTATATGGAAAAAAATAAATTTGATAATCTAGAAAAAGAGGTTTTAGACTTTTGGGATAAAAGCAATACTTTTGAAAAATCTGTTTCAAAAGAAAACCCCAATGGTAATTATACTTTCTATGACGGGCCTCCTTTTGGAACAGGAGAGCCACATTATGGTCATATGCTTTCTAGTATTGCTAAAGATGTAGTCCCAAGATATTGGACAATGAAAGGTTATCGGGTTGAGCGTCGTTGGGGTTGGGATTGTCATGGATTGCCAATAGAAAACATTATTGAAAAAGATTTAGGTATTGGCAGTAAGAGTCAAATTGAAGAGCTGGGAATAGAGAAATTTAATCAAGCATGCTATTCTCGGGTGCTAGATTATGCCGATATCTGGGATGACACAATAAGGCGTATTGGTCGTTGGGTTGATTTTAAAAACTCTTACAAGACCATGGATTTAAATTACATGGAGTCGGTTTGGTGGGGCTTTAAGGAGATGTGGAAGAAAGATCTGGTTTACGAAGGCAAGAAAGTTTTGCTTTATTGTCCACGTTGCGAAACCCCAATATCAAACTTTGAAGTGGCTATGGATAATAGTTATAAAGACATTGAAGATGATACAATATATGTAAAGTTTAAGATATTAGGTAAAGATTTTAGTATCTTGGCTTGGACAACAACACCATGGACGCTACCAGCCAACACCGCCCTAGCTGTTAGCGAAAATATTGATTATGTTTTAGCTGAGAAAGATGGTCAAAAGTATGTTTTGGCTAAAGATCGCTTAGCTGAGGTTATTGGTGATGCTAGTATTATTGAAGAGTTTAAAGGAGATAATTTAATTGGCTTGAAATACAAATCTTTATTTTCCGAAGAAGAATTTGGTGTTGTTTCGGGCGATTTTGTAAATACTGAGGACGGAACCGGAATTGTCCACATTGCACCTGCTTATGGTGAAGACGACTATATTGTTGGACAAAAATTTAATCTTCCCATCAAATCTGTTTTAGATGACAAAGGTCACTTTAAAGATACTGGCGTATATTTTGAGAAAGCTAACGGGGAGATTATTAAAAAGCTAGAAAGCGACGGAGTAATATTCTCTAAATTAAGAGTTAAACATTCGTATCCTCATTGCCACCGATGCGATACTAAGCTCTTTTATCGGGCTATACCTGCTTGGTTCTTTAATATCTCCAAGCTTAGGAGTCAAATGATTGAGAATAACAAGAATATTAATTGGTGTCCCAAACATTTGAAAGAAGGGCGTTTTGCTAAGGGAATTGAACAAGCACCCGATTGGAATATTTCTCGTAATAGATATTTTGCTACACCAATACCTATTTGGAAATGCGATAGTTGTGATAATATTGAAGTTATAGGTAGTGTTCAGGAGCTAAAAGATAAGAGTGGGGCAGTGGATGTTAAAGATATTCACAATCATAGTATCGATGGTTTTTCTTGGCGATGCGATAAGTGTAATTCTCAAATGAAAAGAATTAGTGAGGTATTTGATTGCTGGGTAGAGTCGGGCTCGATGCCTTTTGCTCAAATGCATTATCCTTTTGAAAATGTTGAGAAGTTTGAAAAGAACTTTCCAGCTCAATATATTAGCGAATATATATCTCAAACACGAGCTTGGTTTTATGTTATGCATGTAATGTCTACCGCTCTATTTAATAAAAATAGTTTTGAAAATGTGGTCACTACTGGAGTTATCTTAAACGAAAAAGGAGAGAAGCTTAGTAAATCTAAAAAGAATTATCCAGATCCAAGTAAGATAATTGATAGTTTTGGTGCTGATTCTCTAAGAGCTTATCTTATGGGTTCTTCTTTGATGCATGCCGAGAACTTATTATTTAGCGAAGACGAGGTTAAAGACATTTATAGGAAAAACATTGTTATACTTTGGAATATTTATAGTTTCTATGAAATGTATTCAAGCGAAATTAATAGCCAAGAATCATCTGATAACATATTAGACCAATGGATTATCGCTAGACTAAATCAACTAATTGAGGATGTTACGAAAAGTATGGATGATTACGATCTACCTAACGCGGTTCGTCCGATAGCTGATTTTATTAACGATTTTTCTACATGGTATTTAAGGCGTTCTAGAGATCGATTTAAAGGTGATGATGTTTTAGATAAACAAATGGCACTTGGAACAATGAAACATATCTTAACTGATTTGTCTAAAGTAATGGCTCCATTTATGCCATTTATTTCTGAGCAGGTTTGGCAAAGAGTATCGGGTCATAATTTCCAAAACGAAGACAAGTCAGTTCACCTAGAAGAGTGGCCCGAGTTTCAAAGCTATGACCAAGAGGTTATTGAGCAGATGAAATTAGCAAGAAAAATTGTAGAAGCTGGTCTTTCCAAAAGATCCGATGCGGGAATGAAGATTCGTCAACCATTGCCATATTACTCTACTGATTTAGTGAAAACAATTAATACCAAGTACATTAGTATTATTGAAAGCGAGCTTAATATTCAAGAATTGCGTTTTGGTCGAAATGAACTTGGGGTTGAATTGTCTGAAGAATTACTAATGGAGGGGATTAAGCGAGAATTAGTTAGGACAATTAATTCAATTAGAAAGAATATGGGACTAACAATTAACGACACTGTGGCTGTTTCTTTTGAAACAGACGACGAATTAATTATTAAAACTATAGAAATGTTTAAAGATGATTTGTCTAAGAGTGTTTTGGCTAGTAAAATAGAAAGAGGGTCTAATACTCAAGAAGAATTTACGATAAACAATAGTATTATTCGAATTGGAATTAAATAATGAAAAATAAATTTGAACTCATGGCTCCAGCAGGAAGTTATCCTGCCCTAGTTGCTGCATGTAATTCTGGCGCTGATGCAATATATATTGGTTTAGATTTTTTATCAATGAGAGCTGGTAAGAGGAATTTTAAAGTATCTGATTTAGATAAAATTAGAGGCATTTGCAACTCTTATCCAAGAAAGCCAAAGATATATGTTACCCTAAACACAATAGTTTATGATGTTGAGATTAAAAAATTAGACAATTTATTAAAAAAAATAAAAGGGAAAGTAGATGCTGTTATTTGTTGGGATTTTGCAGTAATTAATTTATGCAGAAAATACAAGATTCCGTTTTTCATATCTACTCAAGCATCGGTAGCTAATAGTGAAGCAGCTAAATTTTATAAAAATCTTGGAGCCAAAAGAATTGTGCTAGCAAGAGAGTTGAGTTTGAAACAAATTAAGGAAATTAGTAAGGTTAAGATAGATTTAGAGGTTTTTATACACGGAGCAATGTGTGTTTCTGTATCTGGAAGGTGCTTTACTAGTCAATTCTTGTTTAATAAATCAGCCAATCGTGGAGAGTGCTTGCATCCATGTAGAAGATCTTACACTATTAAAGATGACTCAACTGGCGACGAATTAAGACTTGATAATAATCGGGTAATGTCGGCTAAAGACTTATGTGTTTTGCCGTTTATTGAAGACTTGAAAAAGATTGGAGTAAAATCTTTTAAAATAGAGGGGAGGAATAGGGATCCAAGATATGTTGACACCGTAGTTAGAGTTTATCGACAAGCAATAGATGGTAAGGTAGACATTGTGCAATCAATGAAAGAGCTTGATTCTGTTTATAACCGAGGATTCTCATCAGGATTCTATTTAGGGAAACCACTTCCCAAAGACTTTTCAGAGGTGGAACATTCGGCCGCTAGTACTCGCAAGGAATTTGTGGGTAATATTATTCATGTTTATCCCAAAATATCAGTTGTAGTTTTAGAAGTCAAAAAAGATTTGAAAATAGGGGACGATCTTGTTTTTATTCATAAGAAATTAGGCGTTAAAGACTTTAAAATAACAGATATGGAAATAACGGGCAAAAAGATTAAAAAAGCGACCAAAGGAAATGAGGTAGCAATTAAGGTTCCATTTAAACTATTTAATAATACCGAAGTTTACAAAATATGGAGCACGATGTAATTATTATTGGCTCTGGGCCTGCGGGATTAATGTGTGCTATTCAGGCCAATAGAAGAGGAAAGAAGGTTTTGTTAGTAGAGAAAAACCATAATATTGGCGGTAAACTTCCATTGACGGGCAATGGAAGATGTAATATTACTAATGCCGAATTTGATATTAAGAAATTAATTGAAAAATATGGTAAGAATGGCAAATTCTTATTCAATGCTTTTAATCTTTTTGGCCCCAAAGAACTAATTGAGTTTTTTGAAAGCCAAGATCTTAAGATTAAAATAGAAGACAATAAAAGGGCCTTTCCAGTAACTAATAGCGCTAAAGATGTTGTAGATGTTTTAGAATCTATTTTAATTAATGTTGATGTATTGTGTAATTCTAGGATGACAGACCTCACCATTAAGGATAAACAAATAGAGTCCATAAAAATTAATAATAAGGAATACAAAGCTAAGAATTATGTTTTTTGTAGTGGGGGCGGTAGTTTTGATTTGATTAAAAAAACAGGCCACACGATTAATAAAATTACTCCAGCGCTAGCTTCTGTAAAAATAAAAGATCCTTTTTCTGAATTGTCGGGAGTTAGTATAGATGTGTTGATTAAAAAACCAAAAATAAGAGGGGAGATGCTATTTACTCATTTTGGATTATCTGGCCCTGTCATTTTAAATGCTAGCAAGAAAATTTCAAACGAAATATCTATTGATTTAGCTCCAGATATTAAAGAGCTAAATATTGATAAGAATAAGCTATTAAAGAATAGTGATTTTTTACCAAGTAAAGTTGTTTTGAAATTGTTAGAGTTAGCTGGTATTAATCCAAACAAAAAAGGTAATCAGTTAACTAAAGCAGAAAGATTCAAGCTATTCTCTTTGATTAAGAATATGAGATTTGAGGTTTTAGAAATCGTTAATCCAATGGTAGTCGGTGGAGGAGTATCTCTAAAAGAAATTGATAGTGAAACTATGAAATCTAAGATTATTGATAATTTATTTTTTGCCGGAGAGGTGGTTGATATTGATGGTCCCACTGGAGGATATAATCTTCAGTCTTGTTGGAGTACTGGCTACTTAGCAGGAATTAGCCTGAATTGATTGTTTTGTAAATATTTGGTATAGAAGGTTTAGGAGGGGGGCATTATGATCATTAAGTATTTAATTATCAGCTATCTAGGCATTGCTATAGCATTATACATATGTTATAGCACAACTAGGTGTAGCAGGAGAGCAACAAGAAGAACTTATCTAGTTGGTTTCATCCAAATAGTTTTAAGTGCTCTGGCGTTTATTACTCTAACTCCATATGTTATCGCATTTTTCGGAGTTTATGGAGGATTCATTTTTGGATTAATCATTGGATTTGTTTTCTTTTATTGCATAACACACTCAAGTGGTTGAGAATATGATCAAAGAAGGCAGTTTAGGGATTTTAATTAATCCCTTTTTTTATTAATGTTGACTTATTTTAAATTTTAAGTAGAATGACATCTGGTAAGAATTACACAAATGCATATACACGCAGAACTTTCTGGCGAACCATATTTAAATATTTTAGGATTAGGTATTACTAATACATTAATACTGGCTGTTTTTTGCTCCCTTGTCTTTTTGGGACTTTTTTTATTTGCTTTTAATAAAAAAGAGATAATTCCTGGCAAGCTTCAGAATTTCTGTGAGATGGTATTGGAATCTTTACTTGGTTTGTTTGAAAGTATGGGTGGTAGCAAAGAAAAGACAAAAGATGTTTTTCCATTGGCTGCAACGTTATTCATATTTATACTAATTAATAATTTATTAGAAGTGGTCCCCGGGGTTGGTGTTTTTACCTTTTTAAGATCCCCGAGCTCTGATTTACATTTTACATTGGCCTTAGCTATATTCTCTGTAGGTGTAATACATTTCTCTGCGATTAGTAGCTTGGGATTTGTTAATTATTCTAAAAAGTTTATCAATTTGCATAACCCAATAATGTTTTTTGTGGGTATTTTAGAGCTATTAAGTGAATTTACAAAGATATTGTCTTTAAGTGTAAGGTTATTTGGCAATCTTTTTGCGGGGAAAATTCTTTTAATTATTATCACACTAATGATTCCTTTAATTTTCCCATTACCATTTTTGGGACTTGAAATATTTGTCGGGATAATTCAAGCTTTAATATTTTCATCATTAATTGTAGTTTTTTATGCATTCACAACATCAGAAGAACACTAATCGATGGGGCAATGTCTTGTTTTTAGGATCGGGCATTGGGTTTATGTTGGCTGCCCCATTAGTTGTTTTAACAACCGTTGGCGTGTGGGTGGATAAAAGGCTGGAAACCTTTCCAATAGCAATAATTATTTCTGTGATATTTGGATTAATCTTAACGGGATTCGAGTTTTACAAAATAGTTATTCCTTTTTTGGAAAAAAGGTCGAATTTAGAAAAATAATTTTAAAAATATATGGATATAGAAGTAATAAGATTAATCGCAGCGGCAGTAGCTATTGGAGTAGGAACAATTGGACCAGCCATTAGTGTGGGTTTAATTGGTGCCAAAGGAGTAGAGTCTATTGGAAGAAATCCTGAGGCCGCTCCAAAGATTCAAACTGGTATGATTTTGTCAATTGCTTTTGCGGAAGCTATCGCAATTTATGCCTTAGTTGTTACATTAATTATTTTGTTTGTTGTTTAGTTTTAAAATAAAATAGAATGGAAATAGATTGGAAAATTTTAATAGCCCAGATAATTAACTTTGCCATCTTGTTTTTTATTCTCAAGAAGTTTTTATACAAGCCATTTTTTGACTTGCTAGAGAATAGGAGAAAAAAAATACAAGAGGGAATAGACAACTCTTTAAAGGCTGATGAAAGAATTGCTCAGTTAAAAGAGTGGAAAGCTAATATGGAGAAAAAGAACAGCGAAGACCGAACATCAATTTTAGCTAAAGCTCAGAGCGAGGCAAAGAAAAGAGAAAGTCAAACAATTAAAGACGCCGAAGAAAAAAAGGCTGCTCTTTTGGTTAAAGCCCAGAGGGAAGCAGAAGACATTAAGAAAAAAGAAGCAGAGTTAACTAAAAGAAAAACAGTAGAAAATGCTTTTTATTTAGCAGAAGAGCTTTTAAAAGAAAGTATTGACAAAGAGAAGGGTAAGAAAATTTCCGAGGAGTTCTTATCAAAATTAAAGATATGAAGATAGAAAAAGAAATATCTTTTTGGGCTAAAGCTTTTTATGAGTCTTTAGAAGAAAATCCTAGCAAAAGTGAGGAAATATTTTCTAATTTAAAATCTTCATTGGGTAAAAAGTCTATTTACTTAGATAATATTCTAAAGAAAGCTGAGTTGATTAGAAAAAAAGAAAAAACAGCTAAAGTTTTTATTTCCCATGATTTTGAGAATAAAGAAGATTTAAAAGACAAGATTCAAGAAAAGTTTCCCGAAATAGATAATCTTGAGTACGAGGTCGACCAAAATCTTTTAGCAGGATTTCGGTTAAAAACAAAAGATCTTTTAGTCAAGGCTTCTTTTAAAGATCTTTTATTTAAGTTAAAAAATAAAATAAATGGATATAGTAGAACAATTTAAAAAACAACTAGAAGGGGTTGAAGTTTCTCCTGAGATGGATGAAATTGGTGAAGTTGTTGAGGTTAAAGATGGAGTGGTAAAGATATCTGGTCTTAGAAATGTAGAAAACTTTGAAATGATCAATTTTGAAGAAGCTGGTGTTTTTGGGCTAGTATTAAACCTAGAGGAGTACGAGGTCGGAGCTATTATTTTAGGTGACGATAAGAAAATCAAAGAAGGAACTGTTGCTAAGCGAACTAAGAAGGTTTTTTCTATTCCCGTCGGACCACAATTATTAGGAAGAGTTATTGATCCTTTGGGTCGTCCATTAGACAATAAGGGTGATGTCAAGTCAGAAACAGAATTACCATTAGAAAGAATGGGTCCATCTGTGATTGAAAGACAACCAGTTACTAAGCCATTACATACTGGAATTAAAATGGTAGATGCCCTAATTCCAATTGGAAGGGGTCAGAGAGAGCTTATTATTGGCGATAGGGGTTTGGGTAAGACAGCTATTGCAATTGATGCAATAATTAACCAGAAAAATGAAAAAAATAGACCTGCTTGTATTTATGTTGCTTGTGGGCAAAAAAAGAGCAAGATCAAAAGGATTATAGCGACATTAGAAAAAGCAGGAGCAATGGAGTATACCACCATTGTATGTGCTTTTCCTGACGATCCCAGTGGTTTTGTTTATTTGGCTCCTTTTGCGGGAGCAACAATAGGGGAGTATTTTAGGGATAATAAACAGGACGCTCTAGTGGTTTATGATGACTTAACAAGACAAGCATGGGCTTGGAGAGAAATTTCGTTAATATTAAGACGCCCCCCAGGAAGAGAAGCTTATCCGGGAGATGTTTTCTATCTTCACTCAAGATTACTAGAAAGAGCGGCTATGATGTCAGATGAGAATGGTGGTGGTTCTCTTACAGCATTGCCAATAATTGAAACTCAAGCTGGCGATATATCAGGATACATTCCAACTAATGTGATTTCTATTACTGATGGTCAAATATTCTTAGACGCTAATCTTTTTAAAAAAGAACAAAAGCCAGCTATTAATATTGGAACTTCTGTATCTAGAGTTGGTTCCTCGGCTCAACTTAAAGCTACTAAAGGGGTAGCAGGAAGATTGAAGCTCGATCTTGCACAATTTCAAGAGTTAGAGAGATTTTCTGAGTTTACCGAAGAGCTTGACCCTCAAACAAAGAAAACTATTGAGAGAGGTAAGAGAATAAGAGAGATATTAAAGCAGGGAGATTTATGTCCAATGTCAATTGAAAAGGAGGTTATTGTTATCTTTGCTGCAACTAATATTGATATTGAAGAAATTCCAATAGAAAAAATGAAAGAATTTGAAGAAGAGGTATTAAGGGTTGTAGAATTGGAAAACCCATCAATACTAGAGGAAATTAGAGAAAAAGGCGTGGTTTCTGATAACAATAAAGAGAGTCTCTCAGGATTGATTAAAAAAGTTAAGTCAAAATATGGAGCTTAAAGAAGTAAAATCAAAAATAGGTTCAGTTAAGAATATATCTGAATTAACTGGTTCTTTAGAGACTTTTTCGGCTCTTAAAATGAAAAAAACTCAAAAGAGGTTTTTGGAGTCGGCACCTTTTTCAAAAGAAATGGCTAAGATGTTAAGAAATATGGCAAAATCTTTAAAGGAGGGTCGCTCTGTTTTTTTGGAAGAGCGTGAGGTTAAAAAAGCCTTGGTTTGTGTAGTAGCATCAGATAGAGGTTTTTGTGGATCTTTCAATTCTAACATTATGAAATTAGCTGATGTTGAAATTGCACGACTAAGAGAGAAGTCAGAAGTTGAAGTTTTGCCAATTGGCAAAAAATCAATAGATTATTATCAGAAAAAAGAAAAAATCGAGCATAAGTTTTCTGGAGTAGGTGATTATTGGAGGTTTAGAGACACTAAAGATATTGCTGATTTTTTAATAAAATTTTTTTTAAACGATAAATATCAGGAAATTCATATTGTATATACTCATTTTGAGTCTTCTTTTTCACAAAAACCAAGAATAGTAAAACTTTTTCCACTGACCATTGATGTTGTTAATGCGTTTTTAGAAAAAGAAGGTGAAGTTGAGGAAGCTAATATTCGCTATAAATTGGAACCATCTCCTAGAATAATCTTGGATAAAGTCATTCCTGTTTTCGCACAATATTTAGTTTATCAGTATATTTTATCTGCTAATACATCGGAACATTCTTCTAGAATGATGGCGATGAGAAGTGCATCTGATAGTGCTAAAGGGTTATTAGAAGATTTAAGGTTAGTTTATAACAAAGCAAGACAAGAGCAAATTACATCTGAGGTATGTGAAGTTTCTTCCGCCAAAGAAGTAATGGATTAAAAATTATGGCAAAAATAACGCAAATTATAGGGCCAGTAATAGATGTGGAGTTTGAAGACGGGCAGACACCATCTCTTTATAGTGCTCTCAAAGTAAAAGGCAAAGATTTGATTTTAGAAGTTGAACAAGGTCTTGGTGAAAACAAAGTAAGGTGCTTGGCTATGGGACCAACAGAAGGTCTTAGTAGAGGTGAAGAAGTAGAAGATACTAAAAATCCCATTAGTGTGCCTGTTGGTAAAAACGCATTAGGTAGAATTTTAAATGTACTCGGTGATCCAATTGATGGTGGCGCGGAAATTAATACAGACCAAAGAGATTTTATTCATAAAAAGGGACCAGCTCTAGACAAGCAAAAATCAGAGATTGAAATATTAGAAACTGGTATTAAGGCGATCGATCTTTTGTGTCCTTTGCCCAAAGGAGGTAAGGTGGGCTTATTTGGTGGTGCTGGAGTAGGAAAAACCGTTTTGATTCAGGAGCTCATTACCAATATTGCTAAGTTTCATCAAGGTTATTCTATTTTTGCTGGTATCGGAGAAAGATCTAGGGAGGGTAATGATATTTTTAGAGAAATGAAAGAAGCTGATACCTTAAAAAATACTTGTTTAGTTTTTGGTCAAATGAACGAAACTCCTGGAGTAAGGTTGAGAGTCCCATTTACTGCCATGACCATCGCTGAATATTTTAGAGATAAAGAAAAGAAAGATGTTTTGCTTTTTATGGATAATATTTTCCGTTTTATTTTAGCTGGTTCTGAAGTATCAGCTCTTTTGGGAAGAATACCATCTCAAACTGGTTATCAACCAACTCTATCTTCGGAAGTTGGTGTTTTGCAAGAAAGAATTACTTCTACCGACGATGGATCTATTACATCGGTTCAAGCTATTTATGTTCCGGCTGATGACTTGACTGATCCAGCAGTAGTTTCTACTTTTTCGCACCTAGACTCTTCTTTAGTTCTTTCTCGTGCTATTGCCTCTTTGGGTATTTTTCCTGCTGTTGACCCATTAGAATCGACATCATCCTTGCTTAGTCCTCGTATTGTCGGAGAAAAGCATTATAAGGTTGCTACAGAGGTTAAGAAAATACTTCAAAGATACAAAGAGCTTCAAGATATTATTGCAATTTTAGGAATAGAAGAGTTATCCGAGGACGACAAGATTACCGTATCTCGAGCCAGAAAAATTCAGAAATATTTGTCTCAACCATTTTCTGTTGCTGAAGTTTTCTCGGGCATACCAGGTGTTTATGTTAAATTAGAGGAGACCATTGATGGTTTTGATAAGATAATATCTGGTGATCTTGATCACAAATCAGAAGAAGAATTTTATATGAAAGGTAAGATTAATGAGATTTTGAAATGAAAACTCAAATATTAACACCAGAAAAGAAAGTATTTGATGGAGATGTGGTTGTTCTTACTGTCCCTACCGAGACAGGATATATATCTATTATGGACAACCATATTCCATTAGTTTCGGCTATTTCTGCAGGGAAAATAACAGTTAAGACTATTGAAGGTCAGATATTCTTAGAAACTGATGGAGGTGTTTTAGAGACACACAATAATGAATTAGTTGTTATTCTCACTAAGTGTTTTAAGAAATAATAGTACCTACTTTTTTACCCAATACTGCGTTAACTAGATTATCCTTTTTGTTAATATCAAAGACAACAATATTTATCTTATTAGTTCGGCATAAATCTATTGCCGAATTATCCATAATTGTGATGTCATCACTCTTAAAAGCCTCTTCTAGTGTGAGGTTTTCATATTTTTTAGCATGAGGATCTTTTTTTGGATCTTTGGAATAAACTCCATCCACACTCGTAGCTTTAAATATTGAGTCACATCCAAGCTCTAGCGCTCTTATTGCAGATGCTGTATCAGTTGTAATAAATGGAAGTCCAGTTCCACCCCCAGCAATAACAATCCTTCCTTTTTCTAAATGACGAATCGCTCTTTTTCTAATAAAGGATTCACCAATTTCTTTTATTTCAAAAGCTAGTTGTAGTCTTGTAGGAATTTCTTTTCTTTCTAGGGCATCTTGCAAAGCCATGCTATTAAATATAGTTGCAAGCATTCCCATATAGTCAGCCGTAGTTCGGTCAATTCCTTGCTTACTTCCAGCGACACCTCTAAATATATTGCCCCCACCAACAACGATTACTATTTCTACTTTAGTATTATGAGCTTTTTTAATCTCTTCGGCTAGATAAAAAATAAAATTTGGATCAATTCCAAATTTTTCGTTTCCCATCATTGCTTCACCTGACAACTTTAGAAGTATTCTTTTAAATTTTTTCATATTTTATTAAATATTATATTATCTTCTAATATCTCGGCCCAAATTTTACCTACCTCCATATCAGGAAACCTTTCTTTTATTATCATTTTGGATTTTTCCATATCCGCAAATTGTTTTTCTTTTTCTTGATCTTTATCTTCTATACTATAAGCTCCACAATCACTATGGTGAATCAAAACAACCTTTCTAGATTCATGTAGGTCGTGTGATATTTTAATTTGTTTTAATAAGTAATCTCCATTTCCTTCAGCAATGACTTTGCTTGATCCAGCCACAGAGATTAAATCATAATTATCTGTGCCATAGTTTTCTTTTAAGAAAGAATTAGTTTTATCTACTAACCGAAAATCCATACAATGGATTACGATATTTTCACATTTGTGTTTCATGATTATAGTATATCACATATTTAATAATTTTCAATTATTTGTTATAATCAAAGCATGAAAGAAAATACAAAAAGTATTTGCCCTCAATGTTTTAAAGAGGGAAAGATTAATGTAATAGATGCTAAAAGAATTATTGAAAACGATTCTGTTTATTTGGTTAAGAGATGCAAGAAACACGGAGAGTTTAAGTCAATAATATCTACTAATACTCATCAATACATTGATTTTCAAAAATATTGGATAGATTCTACTGGAGTTAAAAATGGCAGGCAAGCAACAAAAGGATGTCCTTTTGATTGTGGAATTTGCAAGAATCACAAATCTCAATCTGTTTTAACTAATATTTTTGTAACTAATCGTTGTAATTTAAGGTGTTCTTACTGTTTCGCTAATGCTGGAGCAGAGGGGTATATCTATGAGCCTAGCTTAGAAGAAATTAAAAGAGAATTAAGATTAGTAAGAGATGAAAAACCGGTTCCTAGTAAAGCTTTGCAAATCACGGGAGGCGAACCAACCATGAGAAGTGATTTACTTGAAATCATCAAATACGCTAAAGAGATTGGCTTTGCACATATTCAGCTAAATACTAATGGTATCTTGTTATCTCGGGATTTAGAAATGGTAAAAGCAATTAGAAAAGCTGGTTGTAATACGGTATATTTCAGCTTTGATGGATTGGATAAAAAAACAAATCCTTGGCTAGAACAGAGTTTTGATTTCATTAAAAATTGTCGTGTTGCGGGTTTAGGGGTTGTGCTAGTTCCTGTTGTTATCAAAACCCAAAACGATCATCAGTTAGGTGATATTATTAAGTTTGCATTAAATAATTTGGATATAGTTCGTGGAGTAAACTTTCAGCCGATTTCTTTTGTTGGAAGAATAAATGAAGAGGACGCTACGAAAAGAATTTCTTTTTCAGAAGTTATTCAGAGAATAGAAGAACAAACAGAGTTTGCGATAAGGGTTAGTGATTGGAGACCGCCAGGATTTATTAATCCGATATCTAAGCTAATAGAAATAATTAAAAAAGAACCACAAGTAGAGTTCGGCTGTTCTCCTAATTGTGGCGCAGCGACATATCTTTTTTATGAGGATGGTAAGATTATACCAATTACTAGTTTTCTAGACATCGATGGTCTTATGAAAAGTATTAGTGAGTTAGTTGATCAAAATAATAGACTAAAAAGAGTCGAATTCTTAGTTGATTTTGCTAAAAATATTAGTAATTTTATAAATAAAGAGAATACTCCAGAATCTATATCTTTATCTAAGATATTAACCAATATACTGATTAAAGGAGATTATAGTGGTTTGGCCGATTTTCATAAAAAATCTTTGTATATCGGGGGAATGTGGTTTCAAGACGCTTGGAATTTAGATCTGGAAAGACTAGAGAGATGTGTAATACACTATACTACACCTGATGGGGTGATTCCTTTCTGTTCTTATAATGGATTAGATTATGGATCTAAGATAAGAAAAGATAATAGTATTTCTATAGAAGATTGGGAGAGAATTAACAACAGGAAATTAAAAGATGATTTATGGAAAAGAAACGGTTCCTCAAAAAATTAAGGAACCTTATCTTGTTTGTATTTTTCATAGCACTTTTCTAGTTCTTTGCCGTATCGCCAGCTATTAATCAGTATTGATACAGCTTCTTCAATATTATAGTTTTTATTTTGTGATATTGAAGATTCTTCGAACTTTTCTAATAACCTTAGAGCATAGTAGAAACTTACCTTCTGGCCCTTTTTTACACGAGTCTCTATGTCTTTGGCTAGGTTTATTGCCATGATTATCGGGGTTCTTTTATGGTTATTAGCTTTTCTTAATGCCTGATTCCAAGCATCTCGATTCCTAATTTCAAAAGGATCTTTGCCTTGAATTATCATCTGTGTTAATTCTAGATTAACTACAGAGTTTTTTCCGGTTATATACGATTCGTATATCGCGGCATTGATTTTCTCAACGTCATCCTCAGTTAGTAGTAATAGCTTTTTGTCCACATTAAACGCCCCCCAAAGAGCTAACAAGATAATAGTACTTATATTTTAAAAGTCAATATATTGCTAGTTTTTTTAAATATGGTATAGATATATCGGAGGTATTGAAGATGGAAAAAGAGTTCTACGAATCGGGCAACTATTTTGGTTGCTTGGAGTATATTTATCGCTTTTTAGGTGATGAATATGAGGTTGAGAAGTTGAAAGCTCTTTGTTGGCTTGGTCTTGCCAGAGAAAACAGAGAGGGGAGGAAAGTATTTCTTTTGATGGCAAGAGAGGTGCTAGAAAAAATCCTCAAATCCGATGTTTTAGATCAAAGAATTTTTGCCTCATCAAAACTAATACTAGTTTTGTGGCGATTGGGAGATATTGAATCTCTTGATAGTCTTTATCAAGAGATTAAGACTCCTGATTTGTGCTCGGCATCGGAGATTAATTTTGCAAGAGGAATTCTTGCACTGTGGCAAGGTGGCAATCAAAGAGCCATAGATTTATCTCGTAGGATTGAGTCCGATATGAAGGCAGAGGCCTATGAGTTAAGAGGCGATGCATACATGTCTCAAGGGTATCGTCCGGATGCCAAGGTAGAGTATATAAACGCAATTCGCTATTATCAATATCGTTATCGCGATATTGAACGGGTGCAAAAAAAGTTATTCGGTGGTGATTATGTTTGTCCCGAATAAGTCAGTAAGGGAGAGTTCCGAGGAACTCTCCTCATTTATATCTATTTATGGTATAATGATTGTTATGAGGTTTAAGCTTAAAGGTAAATTTAAGCCGATGGGAGATCAGCCAAAAGCAATAAAAGAATTGGTTAGTGGTCCTAATCGGCAAACATTACTAGGAGTAACTGGTTCTGGTAAGACTTTTACTATTGCTAATGTAATAGATAGACTACAAAAACCAACCCTTGTAATATCACATAACAAAACACTAGCAGCTCAATTATGTAGCGAATTTAGAGATCTTTTTCCCGATAATGCAGTAGAATATTTTGTAAGCTATTATGACTATTATCAACCAGAAACATATATTGCCAATAGTGATACATATATTGAAAAAGAGGCTCAAATTAATCAAGAAATTGATAGACTTCGGCACGCATCTACTCAATCCCTGTTAACCAGAAAAGATGTAATTATTGTTTCTTCTGTTTCTTGCATTTATGGTCTGGGTTCTCCCGAAGAGTATAAGAGTACTTTATATGAATTATCTTTAGGTCAAAAGATAAATAGAAAGGAACTAGCTAGAAAACTAATAGATCTTAGATTTGAAAGAATAGTTACCGATTTACGATTGGGAACATTTAGACTTCGCGGTCAAGTATTAGAAATAATGCCAGTTAATATGCGGGTGATTTATAGAATTAATATATCTGATAAAATAGAATCTATTGAATTTCTTGATCCAATAAGAAGAAATGTCTTAAACAAATCAGATAAGGTATTTTTGTTTCCAGCAGAGCACTATGTGTTAAACGAAGAAAGAAAAAAGGAAGCAGTCGACAATATTAGAAAAGAGCTCAGAGAAAGATTAAAATATTTTGATAAAATGGGCAAAGTTGTAGAATACGAAAGACTCGAAAGAAGGGTTGCATATGACTTAGAAATGATTGAGAATATTGGATACTGTCAAGGTATAGAAAACTATTCTCGTCATTTTGATGATAGGAAGTCGGGTGAGGCGCCATATACCCTAATAGATTACTTCAATATGGCTGATAAAGATTTTCTAACAGTTATTGATGAGTCTCATACCACAATACCTCAAATAGGTGGAATGTATTTTGGAGATAGATCTAGGAAAAAATCTTTAATAGATCATGGTTTTCGCCTTAATAGTGCGTATGATAATAGACCACTTACATATGATGAGTTTGAGAATAAAACTAAAAACACAATATATGTTTCGGCTACTCCTAAGCCGTTTGAGATTGCTAAGAGTGGGCGAGTGGTGGAACAAATTGTTAGGCCAACTGGCTTAGTTGATCCAGAAATCATTATTTGTCCTATTAATGGCAAAAAAACTCAAATAGAGGATTTATTTGAAAGAATTCAATTGCAAGTTGATAAAAAATCAAGAACACTGGTAACAACATTAACCAAGAGAATGGCCGAAGATTTGTCTGATTATTTAGAGGGTAGAGGAATAAAAGTAAAGTATATGCACAGCGATATTAAAACACTAGAGAGGATAGAAATAATCACTGACTTGAGAAAGGGATTAATAGATGTAATTGTCGGAGTTAATTTATTAAGGGAAGGCTTAGATATTCCCGAAGTATCTTTGGTTGCTATTCTAGACGCTGACAAGGAAGGTTTTCTAAGAAATGAAATTAGTTTAATTCAGACAATTGGTCGAGCGGCTAGAAATATTGACGGCAGGGTTATTCTTTATGCCGATAAAATTACTCAATCAATTAAATTTGCAGTTGAGGAGACTGGAAGAAGAAGAAATATTCAGTTAGAGTATAACAAGAAGAATAATATTACCCCTAAAACTATTGAAAAAGAAATTAAAAACATATTAGATCAGTTTGGATTAGAAAGTAAAAAGAAAGTATTAGATATTGAGTTGTTGGGCAATGATAAAAATATTAAAGAATTAATCAAAGAGAAGAAAGAACAAATGAGAATAGCAGCAGATAGCTTAGAATTTGAATTAGCTCTAATATTAAGAGAAGAAATTAAAATATTAGAAAAAAATGCAAGAAAAAATAATAATCAAAAGAGCAAGAGAGCATAATTTAAAAAATGTTTCTTTAGAATTGCCTCGAAACAAAATGATTGTTTTTACTGGTTTGTCGGGTTCGGGTAAAACAAGCCTTGCTTTTGATACAATATTTGCCGAAGGACAAAGAAGATATATTGAATCTTTATCTGCTTACGCCAGACAGTTTTTGGGTGGAATGCAGAAGCCTGATGTTGACGAGATCGAAGGGTTGTCTCCTGCCATATCAATTAATCAAAAAGCTCATAGTGCTAATCCAAGGTCTATTGTTGCTACTATTACCGAAATATATGATTACTTGAGAGTATTGTATGCTAGGGTTGGCAAACCAAGTTGTCCGACTTGTGGTATTGAGATTGAGAAGATGAGTAGTGATGAAATATTTAAAAGAATTAAAAGCAATATTAGTAACAGTGGAGAGATAATAATACTCGCCCCAGTTGTTAGGGGTCGTAAAGGGGAATATTATCAATTACTTCAGGATATGTATGAGGGTGGTTTTAAAGAGGTGAGAATAGATGGTAACATTAAGAGTTTAAGTGAAAGGATAGTTATCAAAAAAGAAGTTAAACATACGATTGAAATAATAATTGATAAGATTAAATTTAGTAAGATTGATGATGATTTTGATTTTAGATTAACCGAAGCAATAGAAACTGCTATTGATATGTCTAATGGTCTTTGCCAAGTTGTCTTTCCAAATCAAGAAGAAAAGATATTTAATACTGAATATTCTTGTCCTAAATGTGGCTTTAGTTTTCCCGAAATAGAGCCAAGACTTTTTAGCTTTAATAGTCCTTATGGTTTTTGTTCGGATTGTAGTGGTTTGGGAGTTAAAAACATATTTAGTGGCGAAATATGTGATTCTTGTCATGGTAAGAGGTTAAATAATAATGCTTTGAGTGTAAAAGTCGGGGGGAGGAATATATGGGATGTTGCTGGCATGACAGTTGAAGAGTGCTTAGTATTTTTTAAAGAATTAAAGATAACTAAGAAAGAACACGAAATTGCAGATGTAATATTAAAAGAGATTATTAGTCGCTTGAGTTTCTTGATGGATGTTGGTCTTCACTATGTTAGTTTAAATAGGCCCACCGGAACATTATCTGGTGGAGAGGCGCAAAGGATAAGACTAGCATCTCAAGTAGGAACTAAACTTGTTGGAGCGCTATATGTTTTAGACGAGCCAACAATTGGACTTCACCAAAGAGATAACGCGATGCTTGTTAAGACTCTTAGAAATCTTTGCGATATTGGCAATACTATTATTATTGTAGAGCACGACGAAGACACAATACTTGCTAGTGATTGGGTTGTAGACTTTGGGCCTAGAGCAGGAAAGCATGGTGGTCACATAATGTATTCGGGAGAGCTGAAAGGATTATTAAATAATATTCCTAAAACAGAATCTCTTACTGGTAAATATTTAAGGAGAGAGCTTAAGATAGAGCCACCCAAAGAAACAAGGAAGGTTGATTCTAATCATTCTTTTATTGAGGTCATAAAAGCTGAAGAGAACAATCTAAAAGGTGTTAGTGTAAAGATTCCGCTTAAAAGATTTGTTTGCCTTACTGGAGTTTCCGGTTCGGGTAAATCTACTTTAATGAATGATGTGATATATAACTATATCTCTGGCAAGATTAATCACTTTCAAAGAAATATCAAGGTAAAAGACATTAAAAATATTAATTTAATTGATAAGATTATTAGAATAGATCAGTCTGCTATTGGTCGTTCTTCTAGATCTAATCCTGCAACTTATACTAAAGCGTATGACGAAATACGTAAGATTTTTGCCTCAACTCCCGAGGCAAAAATGCGTGGATACAAACCAGGTAGATTTAGTTTTAATGTTTCTGGTGGTAGGTGTGAACACTGTGAGGGAAAAGGTGTCTTAGAAATAGAAATGCACTTTTTGCCCAATGTGGAAGTTGTCTGTGATGTTTGCAAGGGCAAGAGATTTAATCAAGAAACACTCTCAATTCACTATAAAAGTAAAAATATTGCAGAGGTTTTAGATATGACAATAGAAGAGGCTAGTGTGTTTTTTAAGGATATTCCATTAATTAATGACAAGATTAAGGTATTAGGGGAAGTTGGTTTAGGTTACTTAACACTAGGTCAACCAGCTACAACTCTATCTGGTGGAGAATCTCAAAGAGTAAAATTAAGCAAAGAGCTTAGCAAAAGAAGCACCGGTAAAACGCTTTACCTTTTAGACGAACCAACCACAGGGCTTCATTACGACGATATTAAAAAGCTAGTTTTAATACTACAAAAGCTTGTTTCGGCTGGTAATACTGTAATGGTAATAGAACACAATTTAGATTTTATTAAATCAGCCGATTGGGTAATTGATCTTGGTCCAGAGGGGGGAGATTTGGGTGGTCAATTGGTGGGCGAAGGAACCCCTAAAGAAATTGCTCGATTATCTAGTTGGACTGGTAAGTATTTACGAAAGATAATATGAAAAACTGGAGAGACAATATATCTAAGATTCCAAAAGAAAGCGGAATTTATCTTTTCTACATAAAAGGCAATCTTGTTTATATCGGTAAGGCCACATCTCTTCGTAGTCGCGTTAAAAGTTATTTAAATCCAAAAACCAATAGACCAATAGAAATAATGATTAACGGGGTAGACGAGGTTAAGTGGAAAGTAACAGATTCTGTGTTAGAGGCAATTATTCTAGAATCAAATTACATTAAAGAATTTAAACCAAAGTATAACGTAAAAGAAAAAGATGATAGGAGTTGGAGCTATCTTGTGCTAACTAAAGGAGACTTTCCTAAGCTGGAAGCTGTAAGAGAGAGAAATTTAGATAGTAAAAAATACAAGTATATTTTTGGCCCTTATGTCGGTGTTAATATCTCCGAAGTTTCTAAATTATTGCATAAGATATTTTTTGTTTCTCGGTGTAATCCGAATAGCAAAAGACCTTGTTTTGATTATCATCTTGGTAAATGTTTGGGTGTTTGCACTAACGAGATAGATAAAAAAGACTATACCGATATTGTTATTAAACCATTAGTATTATTTTTGAAAGGTAAAAAGAAAAGACTAGTTAGTGAGCTAGAAAAGAAGATGAAGCAAGCTTCTTTAAAAGAAAATTACGAAGAAGCTAAAAGACTAAGAAATCAGATAAGTTTCTTAAAAAGAATAGTAGATTTTTCCTTAACATTTTCTAAGAAAGAAATTAGAGTTGAAAAAAGAATAGAGGGCTATGATATTTCTAACCTTGGAGATGAGATCATGGTTGGTTCAATGGTTGTTTTTGATGGGGAAAAGCCAACTAAAGGGGAGTATAAGAAGTTCAGGGTTAAGAGAAAAGGTCAGAGCGATGTAGATTCTTTAAAAGAAGTTGTTTCAAGAAGGCTGAAGCATAAAGAATGGAAATTACCCGATTTAGTTTTAGTTGATGGGGGAAAGCCCCAAGTTAATGCGATTCAACCATTGTTTAGTGTTCCAGTAGTGGGAATTGCCAAGGGCAAAAAGAGAGATAAAAATGAAATTATTTATTCGGGCAAGGATGATTGGGTTTATCAAAATACCGATATTCTAATTAGTGTAAGGGACGAGGCTCATAGATTTGCAATAACTTATCAAAGAAACTTAAAAAGAAAAGAAACATTCAAATGATAGAATTAAATCAAGATAATTTTAAAAAAGAGGTTAGTGGTCTGATTTTGGTATTCTTTTGGAGTCCAGCTTGTGGGGCTTGTGCCGGTTGTTTTCCTTTAGCTGAAGAGTTATCAATGCAGGGGATTAATGTAGGCATGGTTAATGTATTTGAAGAGTATGAAATTGCAAAAAAGTATGGCGTCCCAGCCACTCCAACTATAATTATATTTAAAGAGGGGTTGGCAGTAGAGAGGGCGGTGGGTTTGAGGACCAAAGATGTTTTATCAGATAAGATGAATTCTTTAATTTGACAAAGAATTTTAATAATATTATACTTAATTAATAAAATAATATGCAACAACTAAGAAATATAGGTTTGGTATTGGGTGTTACATTCTCAGTGTTCTTTGTCAGTTTTATAGTCTTGGCTTGGTCTGATCCAACAGAGGGACCTACTGGTGGTAGTGTATATATACCAATTAACGAGAGTGCTTCTAGTCAGGTTAAGATTGGCTCTTTTGAGGTTGGCGGTGTATTCATTACAAATAGTGCAACAAAATTAGCACAGGGTAATTACTCAAGTAGTGTTACTATTGGATCTAGCTCTACCTCTTCTAATTTGCTTGTTCATGGGGGCGTCAGTGTTACTTCAGAACCAGTAAATCCAATGGACGTTGTTACAAAGAATTATCTAGATGCTGAATTAGCAAGAATTGAGGCAATGGTTAGTGGTAGTTTACCATTGGTATATAATGTTCATACTCGAGAAGCATGTATTGATGCAGGAGGTGAGGTTGTTGATTCAGATGTCTCTCTTCCGATTTGTAGATTTAATCAGGCGACATGTCCTGCTAACTGGACACAGTATAAAGGATTTACAACTACAGTTTATAATGGTCATTGTGATTGTGCTGGAGCTTGTGATACTTCGTGCCAGGGATGCACGACATATTGTAATCCCGGACATCACTCATGGGCAAACGGAGGAAGAGAGGGTTGTTCGGTTTCGTGTCCCTACAAACAAAGAGCATGTAATAGGATTGGGGCTTGGTGGTGTAGTGCTTCAGCAAGAGTAACCCAAATAGGATGTTATTAACATGAAAAATAAAGATATCGTTTTAACAGGAGACAGGCCAACGGGTAAATTACACCTAGGGCATTTTGTTGGCTCTATTCAAAATAGAATAAAGCTTCAAGAGAAGTATTCTTGCTACTATATGATTGCCGATGTTCAGGCACTTACTGATAACTATGATAATCCTCAAAAAGTAAGGGATAATGTTTTAGGAGTGGCTATGGATAATTTGGCGGTTGGATTATCTCCTAAAAAAACAACATTTTTTATTCAATCTCAGGTTCCTGAAATTGCCGAGTTAACAGTAATATTTTTAAACCTAGTAACATTGGCTAGATTAAAAAGAAATCCAACTGTAAAATCCGAAATGAAACAGAAAGATTTTGGCGAAAATGTTCCGGTAGGTTTTTTGGTTTATCCTGTAAGTCAAGCAGCAGATATCTTATTTTGCAATAGCAATATTATTCCTGTTGGAGAAGATCAGCTTCCGGTGATTGAGCAAGCAAATGAAATTGCTTCAAAGTTTAATTCTGTTTATGGGGATACATTTAAACATATCAAGCCAGTTTTATCTGATACTCCTAGATTAATAGGTATAGATGGTAATGCTAAAGCTAGTAAATCTTTAGGCAATGCAATATTTTTGAGCGATTCTTACGAAGAGATTAAAAGAAAGGTGATGATGATGTATACCGATCCAAACCATATTCATGTTAATGATCCGGGCAAAGTAGAGGGTAATGTTGTTTTTGAATATTTAGATGTTTTTGATTCTGACAAAGAAACAATAAAAAAATTAAAGAAAGATTACCGCAAAGGTGGGTTGGGCGATGTTGTAATTAAGAAAAGATTAATAGATATTTTAGAAGATTTAATAGGTCCAATAAGGGAGAGGAGAGAGAAGTTGGCTAAAAACCCAAAAGAGGTGGAAAGTATTTTAAAAAGTGGAACCAAAAAAGCAAGAGTTGTCGCTAGAGAAACAATGGAAAGAGTTAGGGGAGCGATTAAGATAAACTATTATGAATAAAACTAGATTATTAATTTTATCAGTCTCGTTATTGTTTTTTATTATAAGTATTTACGTTTATCCGTTAATGCCAGAAATGGTAGCATCTCATTGGAATATGGCTGGTGAAGCTGATGGGTATTCAAGTAAGTTTTGGGGATTATTTTTAATACCAGTTATATCTTTAGTTATTTTAATTCTTCTTATCGTCGTTCCTAAAATAGATCCACTGAAAGAGAATATTAATAAGTTTAAGGATTATTTTGATAGGTTTATATTAGTTTTTCTAACATTCTTCCTCTATCTTCACATTCTAACCATTGCATATAATTTAGGATATGATTTTAACTTTACACAATTTTTAACTCCTGCTTTTGGTTTTTTATTTTACTACATTGGGATATTAATTGGCAAAGCACAGAGAAATTGGTCTATTGGTATTAGGACACCTTGGACTCTGAGTAGTGATTTTGTTTGGGATAAAACCCATAAATTGGGCTCTAAATTATTTAAATTAAGCGGTGTAATTGCATTGGTTGGTATTGTATTGCCAGAATATGCGATAGTTTTCGTATTAGCCCCTGTTTTGATTTCTTCACTGTATGTGCTAGTATATTCTTATATTATTTATAATAAAAACAAATGATTAAAAATCAGTATTTTTTAGCGGTTATTTCGATTATAGTTTTAACCATAGCTTTTTCTCTTTTCTACAACTCAAATAGTAATAGTAGTGATGTTGCTCTTAAAATCAATGGAGTGGAATTTAGTCGTATTGAATTTCAAAGAGAATTTGATAGCGTTTTCAATGAATATAAATCTTATGGAATTGAAATTAATAAAGAGAAAATTAAAGAATCTACAATTGATAGATTAACAGAGATAGCTATTGTAACAGAAAAGATAGAGGAGTTGGGGATAGATGTTTCTAAAGAAGAGATTCAAACTCAGATAGATCGTAATATTGCAATGTTTGGTCTTGAAACAGAAGAAGATTTTATAGATCTTCTTTTAGGTGAGGGTATATCTCAAGGAGAGATAGATAAAGCAATTGATTATGAGGTAAAAGTTAATAAACTAGTAGATTATTTTTCTAAAGATTTTGAGCCAACAGAAGAAGATTTAAGAGAAAAGTATAATTCATATTTGGCAAGTATGGGGGAATTAGAAACTATGTCTTTTGATGAAATGAAAGAAGAGTTAAAGGATAGGGCAATTGAAGACTTTGGAGTACAAAAGATTTTTGAATTGATAGAAGAAAAGAAAGAAACAGTAACAGTGGAGGTTTTGATTGCTGACAAAGATATTATTTTTGAGGAAGTGGAGCTTGAAAAAGTTTCTGCTGATTTTGTAGATTGCCTTAAAGAAAAAGGAGTTACAATATATACCAGTGAAACTTGTCCTGCTTGTAAAGATTTAGTTAAAAAATATGGTGGTTATGATATTTTATCTCCAATAGCAGTAAATTGTAACAAGGAGCAAGAGAGGTGCACTAACGAGATGTTGGAAGATTTTGTTCCATCCGTTGTTATTAATGGTAAATCTTTTCAAGAATTAGGAACTCCAGAAAACCTTGCGAGAGAGACTGGATGTGAGTTGAGTTTTGATAATTTGAACTAAATTTGACATTTCTCTTGCAATATCATATACTAAACAATGCTCCTGTTGGAGCTTTGTTTTAATTTAAATAATATGAAAAAATCAAAAATTCTTTTACCAATTATTGTACTAATTGCAATTTTTATCTTTTTAAGTGTTTCGAATAAAGATAGTTTACCTATACAAGAAAAAGATTTGCCAGTTGTTTCTTTGGTTGATGTTTCTTCTTTTGCTAATCAGGCAATAGAAATACCTGTAAATGGCAAGATAGAGTCTGAAAAAGAAGCGATGTTATCTATGGAGGTAGGTGGTCAGGTTAAAAATGTTCTTGTGTCAGTCGGAGACAGTGTTTCGGCTGGAGATATATTGTTAATCATAGAAGACAGCGATCAGAGATTGCGTGTAGATCAAGCCAGGGCAGCACTAAGCGCTCAATCGGCAAGATTAAACGAGATATTGAGTGGTAGTCTTGATGATGTGCTAGCTATCAAAGAGAGTGTTGTTTCTAGTGCTGAAAACGCCCTAGAGAGAGTTATCGTGCAGTCAGAAAACGCAGTAATTGATGCTAAGAAAAATCTTTTGAATAATGATTTGAGAGCATATTTATCTAAAGAAATTGCCGACGATAATTATAGTACTCAAGCTCCAAGTATTACTGGAACATATAGTGGCGAAGAGGGTGAGTATTTAATTACGCTATATGCTTCTGGCACTCAATCGGGCTATTCTTTTAAATACACTGGACCTGATAGTTCAGGTTCTGGCTCTGTTAGCACTAGATCTCCTCAACCATTAGGAGAAAGTGGCCTTTATATCCTTTTCCCAGAAAACTTTACTAGATTGCCTAGCGTTGAATGGATTGTACCAATACCAAATAATCGCAGTGCTACATATATTACATATTTAAACGCTTATCAAAATGCTTCAAGGGATAAGGATTATGGTATAAAACAAGCCGAGGAGGCGCTAAATCAGGCCAGAAGAGACTTAGAATTAGCCAAGTTGGGTAGTCGAGAAGAGCAGATTGAAGCTCAAAGAGCTCAAACGAAACAGGCAGAAGCTAGTCTCTCATTGGCAGAATCTCAGCTATCTAAGCATCAACTAAAAGCCCCTTTCTCTGGACTAATATCTTCAGTTTCTATTAAGAAAGGAGAGACTGTTGGTGTTGGTCAAGCTCCAATTAAAATTATTAATCCTCAATCCCTCAAGTTAACCACTTTTGTTAGCCCCGAAAGATCAAGACTCATATCTTCGGGTAATAGTGTTCTAGTAGATAATAATTACGAGGGTGGGGTGGTTAGCGTTTCCGATGCAATCAATCCTGATAATGGTCAAGTAGAAGTTAGTATATATTTTACTGGCGGTGATTTTAAGCCAGGAGAATATGTCAATGCTAAGATATTTGGAGTAGTTAATAATAATAGGATATCGCTTCCTTTATCTTCTGTTAAAATTACTAGTAATGGTAGTTTTGTATGCATCGTTAAAGATGGTTTAGTAACCGCTATTCCTGTTACTCTTGGATCTAGCGAAAATGATAAAGTATTAGTTGTTAGTGGCCTAGAGGGTATAGAAAAAATATTACCCAATGTTTCATTAGTAGAAGAAGGCGAAGAAGTAATAGTAGAATAATTATGTCTTTTTTTGAATTCTTTATCAAAAACTATCGTTTTACTTACTTGATACTAGTTGGTGTTTTTATCTTTGGTGCTTTTGCGATAATTCAAATGCCCAAAGAATCTTCTCCAGAAGTTAATATCCCAGTTATTGTAGTAAGCACAATTTTACCTGGTGCTGGATCTGAAAATGTAGAGGAGTTGATTACCAAACCTATCGAAAACCAAATTTTGGGATTATCTGATATTCAGTCGATGAGATCAACATCTAGTCAGGGTATATCTAGTGTAATTATTGAATTTAATGCTTCGGCTGACAGTTCGGAAATGATTACCGAGATAAGGTCTAGGATTGCGCGAGTTCAAGGTAGTTTTCCAACTGGTACAAGCGATCCTATTATACAAAAGATTAGTTTTTCTGATGTTCCAATAATGAGAATATCGTTATCTGGAGATTACGCTTTAACAGAATTAAAAAAGCACGCTAAAGATCTAAAAGATGATATTGAGTCAATAAGCGGAGTATCACAGGTCAATATTATTGGGGCTCCTGATTCAGAAATACAAATAGAAATTGACAATAACAAGCTTTTTCGATATGGGTTATCGCTAGATTATGTAATCGGCGTTATTGCTCAATCAAATATAGATATTCCAATTGGAATTATTGAGATTGACAACAACTATGCAGTTCGTTTTGACGGTCAGTTAAATTCGATTGAAGATGTTTCTAATATTCCCATAATTGAAAAGTATGGAGCAATTATTACAGTTGGTGATGTTGCTAGTGTTAAAGATGGCTTTGCTTCGTTAGGGAGTATTACTAGGTTTAGTATAGATAAATCAATTCCAAAACAAGCGGTATCTTTAGAGATATTTAAAGAAAGTGGCCAAGGTAATATTTTAAATATATCTGACTCTACAAAAGATATTATATCAAGTTTAGATCTTGCTGGATTGAATGTAGATGTTATACAAAATGACGCTGATTTAATTAGAGAGGATCTTAATAATCTGGTAAAAAGTGGATTACTTACAGTTTTGATTATATTAGTGATATTGGCATTTTTCCTTGGTTTCAAGGAGGCATTATTGGCCAGCACAGTTGTCCCTTTTTCTTTCTTGGTATCCTTTATTATAATTGAATACTTGGGTTTAACTATTAACTTTTTAACTCTGTTCTCTTTGATATTATCTTTAGGAATATTAGTAGATGCATCTATTGTTGTAGTTGAGAGTATTTCTCGCAAAAAAACTAATGGCCAAGATATAGATTCTGCCGTCTTAGATACTATTAGCGAATTTAAAAATCCACTAATCGCTGGGACGCTTACTACTGTTTTTGCTTTTGCTCCAATGCTTCTAGTATCCGGTGTAATGGGGGAGTTTATTAAAAGCATTCCCATAACAGTTTCTGCTGTTTTAATAGCTTCTCTGTGGGTTAGTTTAGGAATAATTACTACTTTGGCTTCTAGGTTTTTAAAGAAATGCAGTATTCCTAAAGGCAGGATGAAAGAATTTAATTTAAAATACAAGGATTTGGTGGGTAGGGTAATAAGTAGCGATGCCTTGATGCGTAAAATATTATTAAGTGTATTAATAGTTTTTTTAATAGCAATATCTTTTCCCTTTATAGGTATAGTTGAGCTTAACATGTTTCCCTCTCCTGATTCTGAAGACATTACTATTGACTTGACAATGCCACACGGGACACCAATAGACAAAACAGATAGTATGATTAAAGAAGTTGAAGATTATCTAATAGAAGACAATAATGTTTATTCTTTTTTGTCTGTAATTGGTCAAGGATCTAGCGCTGGAAGTATTAGTTTGACTAACGCATCTAACTCTCATCGAGCCAATATTACTGTTAAGCTTAAAAAAGATAGAGATCTAACAAGCCAAGAGACGATCGTTGTTTATAGCGATGATTTGGAGAAAATGTTATCTGAAGCTGAGATTAAGATTACTCAACTAGAAGAGGGGCCACCTAGTTCTGATAGACCAGTTCAGGTTAATATTAAAGGAAAAGATTTAGATGAAATTGAATCTATAGCTCAAAATTTTGCAAATATTTTAAAATCCATTGATGGTGTGAGTGATGTTGATAATGGTATAGATTCTTCGTCGGGTGAATTTGTTTTGGTTCCAAATAAAGAAAATCTTAGAAGGTATGGATTAACTATTTCTGATATTGCTCAAAGTATTAGAACTTCGGTTTCTGGAAAACTAGCTACTACAATTCAAAAAACTGATGAAGAAATCGAGTTAGTGGTATTTTCTCAAGTAGAAAAAGAAAGATCCTCGATTGATAATGTGGTTCCAATTGATATATCTTTTATTAAATCTCTTCCGATACAGACTCAAAAAGGCATCGTAACAGCAGACTATTTTATTGATGTAGAATTAAAACCAGGAAGAATATCTATTAATAGACAAGATGGAGATCGTGTTGTTAGTGTTTCTGGAAGTATTTTTCCAGGATATAATGCCTCTAATATTACTAATGAATTTATGTTGGAGATATCAAAGATAAGTTTACCTAGTAGTGTAAGCATTGACTATGGTGGGGAAATGGATCAAATACAAGAATCTTTTACCGAGCTTTTTAGATCCATGATTTTGGGAGTTTTAATGATTTTTGCCTTAATGGTTTTGCAATTTAACTCTTATCGTCAGCCAGTCTTTATTATTATAACTATTCCATTGGCGTTAATTGGAGTGTTTTTTGGATTAGCACTAACTGGACAGCCATTATCTATGCCAGGTTTTATTGGAGTGGTTGCTTTGGCGGGTATTGTAGTGAATAATGCTATTATTTTGATAGATACAATTAATTCTAGGTATAGTAAAAGTAGTGATTTAACAAGATCAATTGTTGAAGGCGCAGCATCTCGATTTCGCCCCATACTTTTAACAACCCTTACAACTGTGCTTGGTTTAGTGCCACTAGCTATTGTTAGTCCTACTTGGGCTCCAGTAGCTTATTCTATAATATTTGGTCTTCTATTTTCAACTGTTCTAACTTTAATTATCATCCCAGTATTGTACAAAATGTTTGCTCATCGTTCTAATTAAGAAATTTTATTAGCTTGCATTTTCTATAATTTATGTTATTTTATACTCGGAGGGCTTTAAAATGCTCGTTGATGGAATGCAAATGAGGGCCCACCCCAATGGGGGTGGGTTAGTGGCGGAAACGGCCTATGTTGCCGTAACCGCTTATATCGCTAAAGGAGCAATGGTTATGGGAGAAGCCCAGGTTCTAGGTTATGCTAGAATTCTGGGAACAGCCAAGATCTTTAGTCGTGCTACCGTTAAAGACCGTGCATGGGTATGTGGAAATGCTCATGTTTATGGTTCAGCGATTGTCTGTGACAAGGCAAAGGTCATGGATAATGCCAACGTTTCTAGAGATTGTATTATTTCTGGAATGGCCTGGGTTGGAGGTGCTGCCAGTATCGGTGGCAAGGCTCAGGTAGAAGAGTTTGCAAAGGTCTTTGAAAATTCACGGATTTTTGGAAACGCATTAATTTGCGACAAAGCATTAGTCTATGGGACAGCCATTGTCTTAGATGATGCTGAAGTCTCCGGCAACGCTCAAGTCTTCGGAGAATCTAAAATATTTGACGAGGCTAGGGTTACTGGAGGTAAAATATTCAACTGTCTTATCGGAGGCAGTGCTGTAGTCAAATCAAACTGCAGCAGGGAAAGCTTGTTGACTAAATATAAGGGATTTAAATAATCCCTTTCTTTTTTTATGAATATTAGTATAATTGTCTTGGTATTGATTTTTTATTTTAAAAATATATAATTAGATTATTAAAATAATTGATAATAAAAATATGGAAACAAAAAGAGATTTAGGCGGTGAATTTAATAAAGATTTTGAATTAATTGATAGTGAGAGGGTGTTAATTGATGAGGCAAATAGATTTGAAGAAAGGGTAAATAGGCATCTTAGTCGTTGTGAAGATGAGATAAGCATCAAAGAAAGAGAGCTAGAAGAAGAAAGAGTTAAGCTTCAAGAAAGAAGGAAAGAGATAGAAGAAAAGAAGTTAAGGATGCTTAATTTAATGGAGAGTTTTGGTGCTAAAAAAATAATAGAAGAGCCAATGAAAGAGAAGCCCGGTTATAATTATGATATGGTTGGCAAGGGGATACCTTACGGATTTGAGGACAACTTAAGAAAAACTCAAGGCGATCAATAATATGAAGAAGTATATAATATTAATTATATTAATTATAGTTTCTTTTTTCTTGTATTTTAATCAAAAAGAAGATAGTGATATTGTAGATATAGAGTTTAGTGGTGTTGGGTTGGCTAATCCAGCATCTGTTTATTGTATTGAGCAGGGCGGAGTAAATGAAAAAGTTGTTACCGATATAGGCGAGAGTGCTTATTGTGTTTTTGAAGACAATTCAAAATGTTGGGATTGGGACTTTTTTAGAGGTGACTGTGATAAGGGTCAAATATTTATTGAGATACTAAGAGAGTCTGAAATTAATCAATTTGCAAAAAATGGCGATTTATTATCAGTTAATTATGTTGGTAAACTTTTAGATGGAACAGAATTTGATTCTAGTAGTGAGCCATTTCAATTTGAATTGGGGGCAGGTAGAGTAATATCTGGATGGGATCAAGGTCTTTTAGGGATGAGAGTTGGGGAGCTTAGGAAATTGACTATCTCTCCCGAATTAGCTTATGGCAATTATTCGCCATCTTCTTTAATTCCAGCAAATTCTACATTAGTATTTGAGGTGGAGTTGTTAAGCTTATAAAGCGAAGATTTGATATTTTGTTTGACAAAGAAGTAAGACTGTGTTAGTATTAGACTATTAAATAAAAGACTCGAGCCTATTTTGTGTCATCTTTAAGGACCCATCTCAGGAAGTCGGGTTATTAAATTATGACACAAACAAAAACGTTTGATAGTCTTGGGGTTGATTCTAAAATATTAAGAATCTTAAAAGAAAAAGGTTTTATTAATCCAACTCCAATACAAGATCAGTGTATACCAGAAGCAATAAAAGGCAAAGATATTGTCGGAATTGCTCAAACAGGAACTGGAAAGACTCTTGCTTTCTCAATTCCAATATTACAAAGATTGGCCTCTACAAAAGGTCAAGCTCTAGTTTTAGTTCCTACGAGAGAGTTAGCGATACAGGCAGAAGAAATGATATTTAAGATCAGTAAAGGTTTAAACATCAAGACAGTAACTATTATTGGAGGTGCTCCCTATCATCACCAAATCAGAGCTCTTAGAAGTAGACCCGATATTATTATTGCTACTCCCGGAAGACTAATTGATCACTTAACAAAAAAAATATTCAAGTTAGATAAAATCAATATGATTGTTTTGGATGAGGCAGATCGTATGTTTGATATTGGTTTTTTGCCTGAAATTAAAGAAATACTGTCTTTAGCTCCTAAGGAAAAACAAGTATTATTGTTTTCGGCAACTATGCCTGCAGCTATTGCAGACATCGCCTGTGCTTATATGAAAATTCCAGTAAGGATTGAGGTGGCTCCGCAGGGCACTATTGCTAAAAACATTATTCAGGAGCTTTTTATTGTTGACAATCGTTCGAAGATATCTCTTTTAGAAAATGTTTTAAAAGAAAACAAAGGAACAGTATTGGTTTTTTCCAAAACTAAAATTGGAGCCAAGAAAATATCTAGAGCTATTGAGGCAATGGGGGGTAGTGCAATAGAGATACACTCTGATAGATCTTTATTCCAAAGAAAAGAAGCTATTCGTGGTTTTAAATCAGGAAAATATCGTATTTTAGTTGCTACTGATATTGCTGCTCGGGGGATAGATGTTTCTAATATATCTTTAGTAATTAATTATGATTTGCCTGAGAATTCTTCAGATTATGTTCATAGAATTGGAAGAACTGGTAGGGCGGGAAATAGTGGATTAGCAATATCGTTTGTTACTCCCAACCAAAGAAGAGGTATTAAACAAATAGAAAGGTTAATTAAAAAGAATATATCTATAAAGTCTTTGCCGAAACTTGATAGAATTGATCAAAAAGTTTCCGATGCAATGAAATACGAAAATGAACCTAAAAAACATAGCAATTATCGCCCACGTCGATCACGGTAAGACAACTCTTGTTGACGCATTATTGCGTAAAGCCGATACTAAGCTTGGAAAAGAATTATCCAACGCCGATTTGATTATGGATTCTAACGACCTAGAAAGAGAGAGAGGAATTACTATATTCTCTAAAAATGCTTCGGTGGTATGGCAAGATACAAAAATCAACATTATTGATACTCCGGGTCATGCTGATTTTGGTGGAGAAGTAGAGAGAGTTTTGTCTATGACAGATGGTTGCTTACTATTAATTGATGCTAAAGAAGGCCCAATGCCACAAACAAGGTTTGTTTTAAAAAAAGCACTATCTCTTAATTTAAAAATAATTGTAGTAGTTAACAAAATTGATAAAGATGGTGCTAATCCTGATGAAGCGATTAACAAAACTTTTGACTTGTTTGTAGAATTGGGTGCCAACGATGATTTATTAGATTTTCCAATAATATATGCTAGTGCTAAAAACGGAAAAGCGGGACTTGAACCAGATTTGAATAAAATGACAGACATTATTCCAATATTTGAATCAATCATCAAAGAAATTCCTAGTCCAAAAGGAGATAATTCTCAGCCACTTCAATTACTTATTACATCTTTGGCTCCAGACGAATACAAGGGTAAGCTTGGTATTGGTAGAATATATAACGGAGTTATTGCGAGTAATCAAGAAGTTGTAAGAATGAAAAGAGACGGAACTCAAACTAAAGGAAAGATTATGTCTTTAATGACTTTTACTGGTCTAGATAAACAAGAAGTTGCAACAGCTGAGGCAGGAGATATCGTCGCTATCGCCGGAATTGAAGACATTACAATAGGGGAGACCATAACCGATAAAGACAATCCCAATCCAATAATATTTAAAGATGTTGATAAGCCAACTGTAAAGATGAAGTTCTTTATTAATAATTCTCCTTTTTCTGGAAAAGAAGGGGATTATACTACTTCTAGGCAAGTAAGAGCTAGATTGTATAAGGAGCTAGAAACAGATGTAGCACTAAGAATTGAAGATGATGGTAGTGACAGTTGGGTTGTTTCTGGTCGAGGAGAATTGCATCTAGCAATACTTATTGAAAGAATGCGTCGCGAAGGTTATGAGATTCAGGTTGGTCGTCCTCAAGTAATTATGCAAGATAATTTAGTTCCATATGAGATGCTATCCGTGGAAGTACCCGAGGCTTATGCAGGAACAGTGATAGAAAAATTAGGTAGCCGTAATGGTGTTATGCAAGATATGAAAACCGAACATGGCATAACTTTTATAACTTTTAGCATACCCACAAGAGGACTTTTTGGTTATCGAGGTGACTTTTTAACCGATACTAAAGGTTTAGGTATTATGAATAGTATTTTTGATCGTTATGATGTTGACGCAACTAACTGGCGAGAAAGAGAACAGGGTTCCCTCGTATCGGTTGACAATGGCCCAACCAATCTTTATGGATTAACTAACATTCAAAAAAGAGGAATTCTGTTTTTTGGTCCTGCAGTCCCTGTATATATTGGTCAAGTAGTTGGTCAACATTCCCGTAGTGGAGATTTGCATGTTAATCCTTGCAAGACTAAGAAGCTTAGCAATATGCGTTCTAAAGGAGATGGTGTTTCAGAGCATTTTAACACTCCAAAACAAATTGATTTAGAAGCAGCACTACAATATATTGGAGATGACGAATTGGTTGAAGTTACTCCTAAGTCAATTCGTATCCGTAAGAAAGTCTAATATTTGAGATCCTCTCACTAATTCATGAGCATAATTTCCATGCTCGTTTTTCGTTGGATAAGGCTAGGGATTGAATAATTGTTAATATGACTATACAATAAAGGGTATATAATATATGCCCTCTTTTTTATGAAACCGAAAATAATTTTTAAAATAAATAAAAGTAAGGATGTCCGCAATTTCCATCTTTTTTTAATTGATGCAGAATATAATAGATCGATTTTGAATTGGGCTTTTTTTAAGAAATATCCCGAATTGAAGAGTCATATTAATGAGAATGGGGTTAGTTTTTCTGTAGACGATGAATTTGTTAAAAAGTTTGTCGATGATTATTATTCGTGCAATAGGATATTGATTAAAAAAGACATGGCTGATTATCAAAAGCTTTGGAGTTTTAAAAGAGAAGAATACTTTAAATTAGTTGGTCTTTTATTTGATCCAATTTATTGGCCAAAAGGAGATTATACTGTTTATGCTACAATGTGGGGAATGTTCCCTCGATTTTTAGAAAAGAGGTCTTTCCATGTTCCAGTAATTTATAAGAAAAAATCTTATATTCCTGTAGTTATTGCTCACGAAATGCTTCATTTCATTTTTTATAATTATATTTTAATTAATCCTCTGGATTTTAGGAAAGAAGAAGGCAGTTTTTTTGTTTGGCATCTTTCAGAGATATTTAATTCTATCGTCCAAAATTCTGAACCTTGGTTTGAGTTGTTTCAAGTAAAAGCTCAAATATATCCAGAACATAGAAAAATCATTGATGTATTAAATGAGAAGAAAAAACACACAGCAAAGATTAATTCAAAAATACTAATACAAGAAATCACTAAAGAATTAAGAAATAATCCAGGGCCTTGGTCGCATATCGATTAGATTTAATTAAGCAAGATATCCCTCAATTCATGAGCATAATTTCTATGCTCATTTTGTATTGGATAAGACTAGGGATTGATTTATTTTTCTAAATTTAATATAATCAAGTTATGAAGAAAATATATAGAAGTCAAGAAAACAAAATTATTTCGGGTATATTTGGCGGGATAGGTGAGTATTTTGACATTGATCCTGCTATATTTAGATTAGTCGGTTTAGCTCTTTGTATAGCCACAGGTGTTTTTCCTTTTATTCTAATATATATTCTTGCTTATTTTATTATTCCTAACAAAAAAGTAGATAAACCCAATGGTGAAATTAAGAAGCTATATAGAAGTAAAGACAATGCAATCTTTGCTGGTATATTTGGCGGTCTAGGTGATTATTTTAACATTGACCCCACTATAATTAGATTGTTTGCTCTTCTAATATGCATATTGACTGCGATCATTCCTTTTATAATATTGTATATTGTTGCTTGTTTTATCATCCCAGTTAAAGATGCAGAAATTAAGCCAGTTTCTAAAAATCCGCTTTTATTAATAACATTTATTTTATTACTAATAGTATTAGTTCTTGGTTTAATATTTATCTCAGTTGGCGTCTCTACAAATCCCGACCATCATTTCTTTGAAAGATATGGATTGGAGCTTTGACAAAGAGATTGTAAGAAAGGTTTTACATTTATTATCAGTATTTGTGCTAGCTTCTTATTTATTAATTAGTCACTATTTTAATCATGAGCTAGGGCTGTTTTTTTTATTGATTTTATTAGTGATTGCAATAATTCTTGAATATTTAAGAGTTGAGGTTGATAGGAATATTCCGATTATTGGTATTTTTTGGAATTACATTAAAAGAAAAAGAGAAAGAAATACTCTTGGCTCCGAAGTTTATTTCTTACTAGGCTCAATTATTGCTTTGTCAATTTTCGATATTAGAATCGCAATCGTAGCAATATTAATGACAATATTTGGCGATGCCACTGCAGCTATTATTGGTTATAAATTTGGTAAAACTCCAATAAAGTTTATTAAAGGAAAAGCGTGGGAAGGAGCTATTGCTGAATTCGGAATTAATGTCTTAGTTGGATTATTAATTATACCAAGCATGTGGTGGATTGTAATTATTATGGCTTTAGTGGCCACTACAGTTGAAGTTGCTAGTAGTAAGATAGACGATAATATCCTTATCCCGATATTTGGTGGTCTTGCTGGCCACGTATTGCTTTTTCTATGATTAAGAAAGAATTAAAACTTAAAGCTAGTAAAGAGAGAGCCGAGATACTTCAAAGATTCTTTAAAACAAAAAAAGGGGAGTATGGTTATGGCGATATATTTATTGGAGTAACTGTTCCCGTCCAAAGAAGTATTGTTAAAAATCATCCCGAGCTAACTCTTGATTACGCCATTTCTTTGCTTAAAGAAAAGGTTCACGAATACAGAAGTTGTGGCTTGATGATCTTAGTTGAAAAATATAAGAAAGGAGATCAAGAGGTTATTGTTGATTTATATTTTAAAAATACAAAATATATTAATAATTGGGATTTAGTTGATTTGTCTGCACCAAAGATATTGGGTGACTTTTTCTTTGCCAAAGATAAGGCTAGATTAAAAAATCTATTATATTCTAAAAATTTTTGGGAAAGAAGAATAGCTATGGTTTCTACGTGGGGATTTATTCAAAGAGGTGATATTAAAACAACTTTTGAGTATGCTAAGGAATTATTAGACGATGAACATAATTTAATACACAAAGCAACAGGTTGGATGCTAAGAGAGGCAGGTAAAAAAGATAAAGAAGCCCTTAAGAAGTTTTTAGATAAAAACAAAATGCCAAGAGTGGCACTAAGGTATGCTATTGAGAGATTTAGTCCCGAAGAAAGATTATATTATCTTAAGAAATAATTCTTTTTGTCTTAGGATTAATTCTAGTTACAATTTCGTAAGGGGATGTTTTAATTGTTCTTGCAATATCATCTGCTGTAATGGTATTGCCAATTAATTCAACGCTATCTCCGACTTTTACTCCTGCTATATCAGTAATGTCTACCATAATCATATCCATGCAAACCCGACCCAAAACCTTTGCCCTTTGTTTGTGAATTGATACATAGCCAATACTAGATAAAGAATAGGGATAACCGTGCCAATAACCAATGGGTAAAATTGCTATCTTTGAATCCCGCTTTAGTTTTTCAGAGAAGCTATAACCGATGTAGCTATTCTTAGGCAATTCCTTGATCTGACTTACGATTGTTTTCCAAGAAAGGATAGATTCTAATTTAATTTTATTATTATAATAATCTTCTACTTCTTTTGATGGCCAAATTCCATAAAGACCAATTCCAATTCGGACCATATCAAAGTGAGCTTGAGGGAATGTAATTGCTCCTGATGTTGCTGATGCGTGCTTAATTAGATTATTAAATCCGTTAGCTTCAAAAGTCTGAATTGCTTTTTGAAATTCTTCACATTGCTTAATAGTAGGCTTTTTATGCGACGGACTTTTCGCTGCCGCAAAGTGAGTATAAAGACCTTCTACGGGGAAATTGATTTCCTTAATTACTTTGGGTATTTCTGATACGAAAAATCCTTGTCGGTGCATTCCAGTATCTATTTTTAAATGAATTTTTGGTTTCTTATCTAATTTATTAATAGTTTTGAGAGTATTAAAATCCGAAATAGTTAGGGTAATGTCTTTTTCAATCGCACTTTTAATTTTTCCATTAACGGTATAACCTAAAACCAGAATCGGCTTTTTAATACCCACCTCTCTTAATCTTTCAGCCTCTACAATAGAATCAACTCCAAAATAGTCTACACCAAAATCATTAGCTAATAGCGAAAAATCTACTAAGCTATGTCCATAAGCATTAGACTTTACCACAGCCATAAGCTTACATTTAGAACCAATTAGTTTTCTAAATGTAGTATAATTCTTTTTAGCCTTTTTCTTGTCTATTTCTATCCAAGTTCTCATATATCCAACTATACAACACTTGCATTATTTTTACAAATACTGGTATTATGTAATTATGAACAAAGAATTAATCATAGGTTTAGTTGGGGTTACCTTAATTGCAGTGATAGCTATTAGTAATCAGGCCACACATTGTGTTTTTATAGATCCGATAAACAATCAAGAATTTGATTTTTATTTCAAAAACGATGATTTTAGAATGGAGGATAAGAATACTTCGGTTTTGTCTAAAGATAATGTTGTTTATTTCTGGACTTCTAGCGATAGCGATGGGCTTAAATTTCCTCGTAACAAATTATCAGATTATGGATTCTACGATATCAAAGACAGCTTCATTCGGGATAACTTAAAAAATTGCTCTAAAACAATGGTAAACTTTCTTGTAATACCTGAAAATATTGTTTTCTATGATCCAACTGATGGATTTTTTGGACCAAGTATAAATTTTGAATACAAAAATGATTAAGATTTTAATATTTTATTTGCTTTTAATAGATGTAGCCTTTATAATTTACATTACATGGATAGAAAGGAAAGAGATTTCTTTTTTGAATAACAAGATTTGGTCTGTTGTTTATCTTTTATTGGTCTTGTGGATTGGTTATTTAACATTTTCTTAAACTGTGATATAATTTAGTAGGTCGATATTATAAAAATTAATTAAAATAAAAATATGAAAGGATATATTGCAAATATAGAAGAGATCACCCTAGAGAACAATAACTTTAGAAAAGTTCTCTACACTGGCAAAAATAGTCAGTTAGTTGTTATGAGTATTAATCCTGGCGAAGAAATAGGAGCCGAGGTTCATAAACTCGATCAGTTTATAAGAATTGAAGCGGGTGAGGGAAAGGTTATTTTAGATGGAGTAGAACATATCGTTAAAGATGATTATGCTATTGTAATTCCTGCTGGAGCTAATCACAATGTTATTAATACTTCACCTGAAGTTATGAAGCTATATACCGTTTATTCTCCACCTGAACATAAAGATGGAATAATTCATGCAACCAAAGGCGATGCTATGAATGACCACGACGATCACTTTGATGGAAAAACAACCGAATAGAGAATATTTAGACAAAAAAGAAATCAGAGAGCGTCTATTAGAAAAAATAGATAGTTTTGTTGTTGGAATAGAGCCAGAAATTATTGAGAGATTGAATAATTACGATAGCTCAATCACTATTGACCATATTAGAAACAACATTAAAGATTCTTTTTTAAATGATATAAATCTTATCTTACCAATAAAGGAAAAAACTATTGAGAAAATAGCTAATGATATTGAAAAGAATATTGAGAGTAAGAATTTTGTTTTAGACTTAAAAGATAAGATTTCCAATTTAGATAAAGAAGAATTTGATCAGATAGAAGAAGAGGGTAATGAATATCTCGTTGCTTATCTTTATTCTTTAGGATTAAAAAATAAAGACTGTTCTTTTGAAGAATTAAAAAGCTTATTAACGGTTTCTTTTAATAGATCGATACTTGATTATGAAAAGATAATTAAAAAATTAGATATTATTAAAAATCAAATGGAGCAATCCGATTCGGCATATTTCTTAGACTTATTAATAAAAAAACTAGACGACAATCTTAACAAAACAGAAAAGATAATAGTTTCTTTAATGGGTCATGAGAGACACGGGTTGTCTTACGGAACATATAATCCGATTACAAATAATATTGAAACACCACTACTTAATCATCATAATTCTAAACAGCTCAAGGCAACCATTATGCATGAAATAACTCATATAATGCTTGCTAATTTATCTGGGCGGCCTAAACGGAATTTTATTAGTAGGTCTCTAAAGGCTAAATTTTATCCTGAAGAAAAAAGATCAGCCGAGCTTGATATGGTTATCTTTGCAATAGATGAGTCTTTGGCTTATTGCATTCAAGAACGATACGAAAAAGAAGCAACAACTCCACCCTATGATGGTTATCAGTTTGTAGACCCCTTAATATTTAAGAATTTTTTTGAGACAATTAGGGATTATACAAGCGATATGAATATACAAGAATTTGATAAATTTAGTAAAGAGGTATACTTATACTTATACTTATCCAATCAAAAAGGAGAAGTTAGCGAGGTGGTTGATTTAACGATTAGCTATATTAAAGAATATAATGTTAATAGTAGTTAGTGTAAAATTTAATAAAGATAAGAGGGGGATTTATTTGAATGATGATGGGACATATACAGCTTATTTAACTAAAAAGCCAGTTAAAGGTTTGGCCAATCAAGAATTAATAGGTTTAATTGCAAAATATTTTAAAACGACCAAAGATAGTGTAAATATAGTTACTGGGAAAACATCACATACTAAGAAAATAAAAATATTATGATTGAAAAAGAGCAATCATTGAATAATAGTGATTATCGAGTATTTGAGAAATCCGAAGATTGCATTGTTGGAAATGTTGAAGCAAAAATAGAGGCCTTTTCACAGGCGAGAAATTGCAAAGCAGAAAAGGTAAATGCAATGCATGTTTTTCAATTTTCCGAAAATTGCTCTGCAGTTGAAGTTAATTCTCACCACGCGTTCACTGGAGCCAAGAATTGCTTTATTGATAAGTTAATTTCTAAAAATTCTGCTTTCTGGGGAGCAGAGCATTGCGTTGCTAATAATATTCAAGCCGAAGATAGTCCTTATTCTAGTGTTTTTAATGGTGCAGTTTGTTGTCAGGCAAATAGCATTGAGGGATCCTCCGTTTTACAAGGAGCAGAAAAGTGCTTTGTATATGATAGCGTTAAAGCTCGTAACCTTGGTCAAAATTCTTTAGGAGTTGTAGTGTTGGGCAAAGTAGATTCTGAGTTAATATATCCTAGTGTTCAAATAATTGATGCTGACCAAGAGACGAAAAAATATTTTAGAGATAATTTTGAAGATTTAAAAGAGAAATTATACATATTAAAATGGGAAGGGTCTGCATTAAAAGATGGATTAGAAAACTTAAATAATCATTGGCAAGAAATAGAAGATAGAGATATAATTAACAAAGTAAAACGTGCCGCTGATAGTGTTGTTGTTCGTCCTAAAGACTTTTATCATGCCGTATCGTCTTTTTCTAATAAAAAAAGAATTGAATTATTATCTAGTATTGATAAGCTAAGCAAAGAAGAGCTTAATTCTTTTAAAGAAGAGAATTTTAGAAACTATTTAGGGATTAATAAAGAATATTTAGTAGATTTTTCTTTTAAAGAATTGGCAGAATTGGGGAAGTTTATTGATTTCTTAAAGCCAGACATTGAACAGGATATATTAGAGATAAGAAATTCTTTTCCTAGCGTAGACGATCAATTTATAGAAAAATCAGTAAATGGAGTCAATCTTAATCTTCCTTATTCAAACTCCAAAGTATTAGGCTTGATTAAGAAGTTAGAGGGTAAGGAGATTAGCAAATCAATTATTAAAAAAGAGTGGATTAAAGAAATAAATGACAAAAAGAAATCTAGAATAAAAGATTTTATTAAACAATCGCACAAAGAAGAATTATTAAAGTATTTAAAAAATATTGGTTTATTGGATATTGAATTAAGCGAAGATAATATCTTCGCCCTAAGAGTTCATAAGCGTATCGATGCCCATCAAAGCAAAACTATTATAGAGGATTTGCTAAAAGGCAATAGTTTTTTGGATTATAAACCCAATATGCATTGGATAAATTCTATGAAAGATAATTTAAACATTAATAAATGGATTGGTCACTATCAAAAAGAATATACCCCTGAAAATTCTAGCAGTTATTACTTATCAATAGAAAAGAAACAAGAAGAACAAATAGAAGAAATTAAAAAACATCTTAAAAATTATTGTGATGAAGATTTTATTGATTTGGGTCAAATAGAATTAATTGTTGAAAAAAACAAAGAAAAGATACCAGAAGAATACCTATTAGATATTAAAAATCGAATTAACATCATGAAGAGTAGCGAGGGCATCAAGTCTAGTCCAATTCCTAAAAAGATAATAGTAACAAGCGAAGAAGATCCTATTAAAACCCTTCAAATGGGGGAACATGTAAGCAATTCTTGCCTTTCTTTGTTTGGAAATCACACTTTTGCGATAATAGCTAATGCGGTGGATGTTAATAAAAAGATTGCCTGGATCAAAGATGAAAACGATAATATATTAGGTCGGATTTTAATGGCAATTACAGAAGAAGGAAAGCTAGTTGGTTTTAGGGTTTTTGAGAACGATCCAAGAATAAATATTAAACCAGCAATTAAAGATTTTTTAAACTCCTACGCTCAAGAAATTGGAACTGAAGTCGCCAACGAAGGCAAGATAGCAGAATTAGTAACTTTTAGGTGGCACAATGATGGTATTAAGCAATGGAAATAGTTTTAATTTAATGCTAATATAATAATATGAAAAAGAAAATAATAATTATAGCAATAGTGTTGTTGGTCATTCTTGCATTTCTTCTTAGTGGGGGCGACAAATTAGAGCAAGATATTTATACTGTTGAACTGGGTAGTATTGCCCAAGAAATATTTGAACCAGGAACTATAAAAAAGGGAGATGAGATTAATTTATCTTTTGCTAATTCAGGTAGAATAAAATTAATATATGTTAAAGAGGGAGATATTGTAGAAAAAGACGATGTGCTAGCTACACTAGACGACGATGTTTTAAATATTAACTTAGAGAAGGCCAAGTCAAATCTTAGCATAGCCAATATTAATCTTCAAAAGCTAATTTCGGTTGGATCGGGTCAAGACATTCAAACAGCTCAGATTATTGTTGATAATGCCAATATCGCTCTCAATTCAGCAATTCAGAATTTAGAAGAAGCAGAACAGGTATCAAACGAAAGAATATCTAATTTATATAGCGATTCGTTATCTGTGATTAATAGTTCTGTTTTGGCATCGGAAACGGCTTACGACAATGTAAGAACTGTTCTTGAAAAGTATTTTCCTAAGTTTTATAATCAAGATTCTAGAAATGGAGCATTAGCTAGAGACAGAATAAAAGCAAGCGCTGAAGAAATAAAATATTATAGGGGATTGGGGGATACCGACAAAACATTAGAAATAACTGAAAAAAATCTTAAAAGTATATTTGAAGATATGGATGCTGTTATGGATATATTAAATCAACCAATTTATCAAGATATATCCCAAGCAGACAAACTAATAATTAATACTCAAAAGAACAATATTAATCAATCATTAAATTCAATAACATCGATGATTGGGGCGATATCATTGGCAAAGTCGGTAAAAAGCTCTGAATTATCTCTGGCTCAAAACCAAAAAAGGTCTGCTGAAGGAACTCTCACTCAAGCTCAAAATGATTTAGACAGAATAATGTCTTCCGCTAGAGATGAAGATATTGCTTTGGCTCGCTTGCAAATAGATCAAGCCCGAAAAGAAGTTGATCTTTTGGAGAAGATGATTGAAGACTCTGTAATTAGAGCACCATTTAAGGGTAAAGTGATAAGGGTTAATTTTAAAGATTTAGAAATAATTCAAGCTGGAGTTCCAGTAATAACGATTATTTTAGAAGATATTTATCAAGTAGAATTAAATATATACGAAGGAGATATTGCTAAAATTAGTATTGATAATCCTGCAGAAATAAAAGTTGTGGCGCTGCCTAACGAAGAATTTAGCGGTGTTGTTTCTTTCATTGATGTTGCCTCGAAGCTAGTAGATAATGTAATTTATTATAAAACATTAGTAAATATTAATAATCCTAGCGATAAGATGAAGGTGGGAATGACAGCCGATGTTACAATCACTCCACTTAAAAAAGATAATGTTCTGGTTATTCCCGAAAGAGCAGTCTCCAACTCTGCAGTAACCCTAACTAAAGAAGATGGATCAATAGAGGAAGTAACGGTCAATCTTGGATTGAGAGGTTCTGATCGGATGGTTGAAGTCTTGTCTGGCTTAAACTTAGGCGATAAGATAATTGTTTCAAAATGACCAATATTATTAAAATAGAAAATGTTTGGAAAACATACGATCTTGGAAAAATCAAACTTAATGTTCTAAAGAATGTTAGTTTAGAAATTGATCAAGGAGATTTTGCTATTATCTTGGGCCCTAGTGGTTCAGGAAAATCAACCCTTCTTAATCTTGTAAGTTGCCTCGATGTTCCTACTAAAGGCAACATCTTCTTTAAAGGAAAAAACATATCTGAATTCTCTGAAGATGAATTGGCTGAAATAAGGGGTAAGGATATCGGTTTTGTGTTTCAAAGATTTAATTTATTACCCCACTTAACTGCATTAGAAAATGTAGTTTTACCAACAATATTTCAAGGAAAAGAAGAAAAAGAAAGTATTGGTCTTGCTAAGAGTATATTAGAAAGCGTTGGTCTTAAGGAGAGACTCAATCATCGTCCTACAGAATTATCTGGTGGAGAAAATCAACGAGTGGCGATTGCGAGGGCATTAATTAACAATCCTGAAATTGTGGTGGCTGACGAGCCAACAGGAAATATTGACTCTAAAACAGGAAATAAAATAATGGAGATATTGGTGGAATTAAACAAAAAAGAAGGCAAAACTGTAATCGTGGTAACACATAATAATGATCAAGTAAATTATGGCAACAGAATAATTAGAATTAAAGATGGAGAAATAGTAAAATAATGTATTACGAATATTTTAAAGTTGCAGTTAAGAATTTAAGAGTGAGACCACTTAGAAGTTGGCTTACAATTTTAGGTATTGTTATTGGGATATTTCTCGTAACGGCACTAATGTCTTTAAGCGAGGGGCTTAAAAACTCAATAATGGGTGAGCTTCAAACCATGGGAGGAGATTTGATTATTGTTATGCCTGGAGAAGATATGTTTTCCAGTCTGATGGGGGGTAATGATTTAACCGATGCTGATTTAAATTCAATAGAAAGAACTAAGGGGGTAGAAACGGTAATCGCGATGCCTTGGGGAGCTGAAATTGTTAGATACGAAAACGAAGCTAAAACAATACTCATTACTGGAATATCTTTTGAGCGAGCCATAACACTTCTAAAAGAAGATATGGGTTGGCATACCGTTGAAGGTGATTTTCCAAGATCTGGCAGAAGAGAAATCTTATTAGGCAATTTAGTAGCGAAAAACATACTGCCAGGTATTAATGTTGGCGATGAAGTAACAATAAAAGGAAAAAGGTTTTATGTTTCGGGATATTTGAGATCTCTAGGTAATAGTCAAGACGATTCAATGATTATAATGGACTTAGAAGATTTTAGACTTGTAACCGGCAAAAGAGAGGGGGCTCCAATGGCTATGGCAAAAGTTGTTTCGGGTTTTGAAGTCGCAGATGTAGTAAGAAATATCGAAGAATCGTTAGAAGAAACAAGGAAAAGAAGAGTAGGAGAAGACACACCGTCTTTTTCAGTTCTTTCTAGTGAGACTGTATCTGATATGGTTGGTAGTATTATGGGCATATTGCAAGTTGCTGTTTTTGCTTTTGCGAGTATCGCAATAATTGTTGGGGGGATTGGGGTGACTAATACGATGTTTACTTCAGTTAACGAAAGAACTAAAGAAATCGGAATTTTGAAAGCGGTTGGTGCTAAAAAATCAGATATTGTTATGATATTCTTGTTTGAGTCAGGTATTATTGGATTAATTGGAGGCGTTTTAGGAGTAATATTAGGCGTTGCGACATCAAAAGGAGCTGAACTTATATTAGCTTATGCAAATCAAATGTTTTATCTAGAAGCTCATTTATCTTTTTTCTTGATTTTCTTTGGAGTTGCCTTCTCATTTTTTATTGGCTGTATTTCGGGCTACTTGCCAGCTAGAAAAGCTGCGATGTTAGAGCCCGTAGACGCCCTACGATATGAATAATAGATTTGAAGAACCAATATCAGTTTCCGGATATATCCAATTTTTAAACGAACTGCTTAAAAAAGTAGAAGTTAAATTAATTGGAGAAGTCGTTCAATTAAAAATACACCAACCAAGTGGCCATGTATATTTTACCCTAAAAGACAAAGACGGAGCAATTATGAATTGTGTTATTTGGAAATATAATTATCGTATGTGTGGCGTTTCTTTAACAGAGGGTATGACCGTTATCTTGTCTGGTAATGCTGATATTTATCCCGCTAGAGGTACTTTGACATTTAAAGCTAATACTGTAGAGTTAGTTGGTGAGGGTGCTTTAAAGAAAGCATACGATGAATTGAAATCAAAACTACAAAAAGAAGGCTTGTTTGATATTAAAAGACCAATCCCTGACTATCCTCAAAAGATTGGAGTAATAACATCTCTATATGGCGGAACAGTCATTCATGACTTTACAAGTAATCTCGGTAAGTTTGGATTTAAAATTAGGGCAATTAATTCTAAAGTAGAAGGAGTGGAGGCCGTTAAAGAATTATTGTCTGCGATTGAACGATTTAAAAAAGAAGACATTGATGTTTTGGTAATTATGCGTGGTGGTGGATCGTTAGAGTCGTTAATCGCTTTTGATAATGAGATGCTTGTTCGTTCGGTTGCTAATTTCCCAGTTCCAGTTATTGCCGGCATCGGCCATCATAAAGATGTTACTTTGGTTTCTTTGGTAGCTGATGCAGCAGAATCAACTCCTAGTGCTGCAGCCTACTTTTTAAATAGATCTTGGGAAAACGCAATGCATAAAATTGATTCTTATAGCTATGAAATACTAAACAATTTTAATTATGCGTTGCAAAAAACAGAAAAAAGAATTAAGCTATCATTAGATTTTATTATTAAAAACTTTGATAGTATTTTTGAAGAATATCAAAAAGTAGAATTAAGACTAAAAGAAACTTTAACAAAGATAAAGCATCAATTAATTAGCGATAATAACAAAATAGGGTCTTTAAGGGTAAAAGTATTAAGAGATTTTATAGAATATCTAGATTTTCAAAAAAGAATAGTTATTAACTATGAACAAATAATACACTATAACAACCCCGAAAAACAACTAAAAATGGGCTATAGTATATCTAGGATTAAAGGAAATATTATTAGAGATATTAGTCAAGTTAAGGTAGGTGATGATATCGACATACAAATTACAAATGGAATAATTCAATCAAAAATTAAAAATATAAAAAAATGAGTAAAAAAAACCTAGGAGACAATTTAAAAAAGTTAGCTGAAATTTCAAGATGGTTTGACGAAAGAGAAGAGATTAATGTAGAAGAGGGCTTAAAAAAGGTAAAAGAGGCTGCTCTAATTATCAAAGAGAGTAAGTCAAGATTAGCGGAGGTTGAAAATGAGTTTGAAGAAATTAAAAAATCAGTTGAAGATGAATTTTAGGAATAAAAAAATAATAATAACTAGTTTTTGTGTTTTGGCTGGTTTCTCTTTTTTAATTTTTAAAGAAGATCAAGTTAATATAACTGCCGAAAATAATAAAGAAGAGATAGTAATCAGTGTCCCAAATCTTGTTTATGAGAACCAAATCCCATTAGTAGAAGACACCATAGATGGTTTGATTGATAACAAATCGACTTTTATGTATGTTAATTTAGAGAATATGAAAGTTGGGCTTTATAAAAAAGGGGATTTGTTTCAAGAAATACCAATATTAGCTAGGGGTAATGATTTAGAGTGGAGTGGAAGTCCGGCGGGAATATACGAGGCCATCTCTAGTTATGTCGCTGCTTATTCCGTATCTTCTTTTGTCTATATGCCTTATGCGGTTCAATATTATGGTAAATACTACACTCACGGAGTAGCATATTATCCCGGAGGTAAAAAATTAGTTTCTAGGTATTCTGGAGGATGTTTAAGGTTTAGTGATGAAAATGCAAAAAAGATTTTCAATTTTGCTGAAAAAGGAACCCCAATAATTGTTGTTGATAAAAACAGAGATGATTTTAGTGGATTTGAAAATCCAACACCTTTTCCCGAATCAGCTGCTGAAAGTTATCTTATCGCTGATCTAAATTCTGGACACATTTTTGCTCAGAAAAATATTAGTCAAAAAATGCCTATTGCTTCAATAACTAAACTTATGACAACTTTGGTTGCGGTAGAGAATATTTCTCTGGAGAAGAATATTAGAATAACAAAAGAAGATCTTGAGTATTATGGTAATAATTTAGAAATGGAGGAGGGCGACAGTCATCAACTTATTCAATTGCTTTATCCAACACTTACTCGATCGGCTAACCATACAGCCGAGGCGATACTTAGAAGTTTAGGGAAAAACGGATTAAATATGATGAACGAAAAAGCAAAATCATTAATGATGAATAATACTTCTTTTTCCGATGGTTCAGGGTTAGATGATAAGAATATATCTACTGCTCACGACCTTTTCTATCTAGGAAGATATATATATTATAATCGTTATCCGTTGTTAGAAATTACAAGAGGAAGAGCTGTGTCGCTAGCTAGAACGATGGATTTTGACTTGGAAGAAATAGGTAATTTAAATATATTTATTAATGATCCTACATTTATTGGTGGCAAAACTGGCTATACTATTGCCTCTGGCCAAACAGGTATATTTTTGTTTAAATTGAATTATGATGATTCTGAGAGAGTTGTTGCAATGATATTTTTAGATTCTAAAAATTCGAAATGGGAGGCGCAAAAAGCATATAGGTGGTTATTAAATAATGGTTTTAAAATGTAATGTTAATAGATAATATAAAAATTAAAGTGAGTGGTGGTACTGGGGGCAATGGAATTGTCGCTTTTAGTAAAGAAATGATGTGCTTGGGTCCTACTGGTGGAGATGGGGGCAATGGTGGCAATGTTGTTTTAATTGGAGTTGAAGATATTGGTGCTTTAAAAAAGTTTCGATATCAAAAAGAATTTATTGCTGAGAAAGGTAAACATGGAAAAGGGTCTACTAGAACTGGAGCTAATGGCAAAGATCTTGTTTTGGGGGTGCCAGTAGGAACTGTTATTCATGGGATAGATAAAGAAATAGTTAAAGTCGGAGAGACTGTTGTTCTAGCTCAAGGAGGTCGTGGGGGAAGAGGCAATGCTTCTTTTAAATCTTCCAGGAATAATAGTCCAAAGAAATCCACAGATGGATTACCCGGAGAAACCAAGGAGGTTTTGTTAGAGTTAAAACTTATTGCCGATATTGGACTAGCTGGATTACCTAACGCTGGCAAATCATCTCTTTTGAATTACTTGACTAACGCTAAAAGCAAGGTTTCTAATTATCAATTTACAACCCTTCAGCCGCACTTAGGAGTTTATGAAAATTTAATTTTAGCTGATATTCCTGGTATTATTGAGGGGGCATCTACAGGTAAAGGTCTTGGAGTTAAGTTTCTGAGACATATTGAGAGAACTAAAATAATATTTCATTTAGTGTCTTTAGAATCAGATGATTTTGTTAGGGACTATAATATAATTCGTAGGGAATTAGAAAATTACAATGATTTGTTGGCTCAAAAACCAGAATATATTATTGGAACAAAATCTGATATTGCTGATGATAGTGTTATTAATGATTTTAAAAAACACTTTAAAAAATCAATCATAATATCTGTTAACGACAAAAACAAAGAGTTGTTTGCTTTGTTGAGCGAGATATCTAAGGATAAAAATGTATAATAAAGAGCAAGAAAAAGCTATTTTACATAACACTGGTCCCGTTATAGTTATGGCTGGAGCAGGAACTGGAAAAACTGCCGTCTTAACTAAAAGAATAGCTCGAGTGATACAAGAAAAAAAAGCTTTACCCGAGGAAGTATTAGCTCTTACGTTTACTGAAAAGTCTGCTCAAGAAATGTGTGATAGAGTAGAGGGTTTTTTACCTCAAGAATATCAATATTCTGATTTTTGGATATCTACATTTCATTCTTTTTGCGAAAGAATACTTAGAGCTCATGCAATAGATATCGGATTATCTAATAACTTTAAAATAATCAATGAAATTAGCGCCTGGATGCTCTTTAAGAAGAATATAGAATTATTTAACCTAGATTATTATCGACCCAAGGGTAGCCCTAATCAATTAATTGGTGCCATAATCTCTCACATATCAAGATGTAAAGATGATATGATATTACCTCAAAATTACTCCGACAATGAAGAGATAAAAAATATATATATTCAATATCAAAAACTACTAGTAGATAATAATTATCTAGATTTTGGTGATATGATTAATTATTGTATTGAGCTTTTTGAGACAAGGCCCAAGATCCTTAAAAAATATCAAAAACAATTTAAATATCTTTTAGTTGACGAGTTTCAAGATACTAATAAAGCACAATACAAATTGATTAAGATGCTATCTAAGAATATTATGATTTGCCTAGACCCCAACCAAAGCATTTATCGTTTTAGGGGAGCATCTTTTAATAACTTTCTTAGCTTCGAAAAAGATTACTCCAAGGCAGTCAAAATTACACTAGATAAAAATTATAGGAGTTATCAAAATATCCTAGATTTAGCATATAGATTTAATAAAAAGGGGGTTAAACTAAAATCGCAAAGAAATGGGAAGGGGATAGTAAAACATTTACACTATAAAACAATAGAAGAGGAATTGTTTGGAATCGGACAACAAATCAAAGAGCCATTTGATGACTATGTAGTTTTAACTAGAACTAATACTGACGCTCAAAGGATTTATAAGGCACTTAACGAAATGGGTTTTCCGGTAAAGTTTTGGTCACTAAGGGGCCTTTATCAAAAAGACATAATAATTGATATTATATCTTACTTTCAAGTAATTAATAATCAATATGAAGATAGAGATTTATACCGAGTTTTAAACTTTCCATTTTTTAGGATTAAACCGATAGAAATATCTGGCTTAGCTTATTATTCAAAGAAAAGATCAAAATCATTATTTGAAACACTTAAAGAATCTAAGCATAAAAACATAGTGGGATTGATAGAGAAGCACTCCAAGGAAGCTCTAGAAAAAGATATTAGTGAGGTTTTTATTGACTTCTTAAACGATTCTGGTTATCTAAATTATCTTGAAAAGAATAATAGAGTTGAGGATTTCGGATACATTAATCAATTTTACGATAGAATTAAAAGATTTGAAAACCAAAATCGTAGATTGGCTAGTTTTATGGAAGAATTCAATCTAGAACTTGAATCTGGGAATTCTGGAGAGATAGAAAATGAAATATACGAAGACAATTCAATAAAAGTAATGACGGTTCATTCGGCCAAGGGGTTAGAATTTAAATATGTGATTGTCGCTAATATGATAGAACAGAAATTTCCAAGTAACGAAAAATCAAATGCAATAGAATTATCAAAAGACTTAGAAGATACTCATATGGAAGAAGAAAGGCGACTTTTTTATGTCGCCATTACTAGAGCTAAAGATGGAATATTTTTTACATCAGCTGAAAATTACAATGGTGTTCGTAAAAGAAAAATTTCTAGGTTTCTAAGAGAAATTGGGTTTAATGATGATTTTTATGAAAAGATTAATATTAATCTAACTAAAAAAGAATATAAAAAAGAAATAAAAATAAAAAAACCCGATCATTTTTCTTATACTCAACTAACGGCATACTCTAGATGCCCCTATCAATACTATTTAGCTCATATGGTGGGCGTTCCAAGAATTGAAGGTCCCGCATCAAACTTTGGAAAATCAATACACAATACTATCGCCGAGATAACCAAGGATAGAGATATTACCGTTAAAAGGGCACTGTTGCTGTATGATCAAAATTGGATTGATGATTGGTATCAATCTGGTAAACAGAAAAAAGAATACTATTCAGAAGGAAAAAGGATTATCAAAAAATTTACTAATAAATTCATCAAAGAAAGGCCGAACATTAAAATGATAGAGCAGAGTTTTAAATATGATATTTTGAAAAATTGTCCATTACATGGTAAAATAGATCGAGTAGACGAAAAAGACGGAGTAGTTGAAATAATTGATTATAAAACTGGTAGCTATAGCGAAAAACTAACAACTGACAAAAAAGAACAACTACTAATTTATCAAATTGTCGCCGAAAAATTATTTAAACTAACACCCGTTAAGTTAACATATCATTATTTGCCCGAAGACAAGAAGGTATCCTTTCTAGGAAAAGAAAAAGAAAAAGATAAATTGATTAATAAAATTGAAGATCAGGTTAAAGAGATTCGTAAAGGTAATTTTAAGGCTAAGTCGGGGTGGCACTGTCAGTATTGTGATTTTATAAATATTTGTAAATATGCAAAAAAAAGATAAATTAGTGATTAAAAATGTTCTATTAAATGGCAAAAAGGTTGATATTTTTTGTCAAAATGGAATTATTGATAGGATAGATAAGAATATAAATAAAAAAGCTAATATTGTTATTAATTGTAATGGTGAAAAGTCAGCGATACCAGGTTTAATTAATGGTCATACCCACTCAGCAATGAGTTTATTGCGTGGCGTTGGAGACGATATGCCATTAAAGGAATGGTTAGAAAAGAGAATATGGCCAATAGAAGAAAAACTTTCAAAAGATGATATATATTGGGGAACTAAATTTGCATGCTTAGAAATGATTAAAAATGGTATTGTTTTTTACAACGAAATGTATATGTTTCCCGAAGTTACTATGCGGGCTAGCGAAGAAATGGGTATAAGATCGTTAACTGGATTAGTGGTAATGGATGTTCCTAAGCCAAAAGATGTTTTAGAGATTGAAAAGAAATATCAAGAATTAAAAGAAACAGAATTATCTAAAATATCTATTAGCCCTCATAGCATATACACAGTTTCTAGAGAAAATTTAAAATGGTCTGTGGATTTTGCTAAAAAGAATAATTTAATAATCCATATTCATATATCGGAGACAAAAGATGAAATAGATTTTTCTATGAAGAAGTATAGGCAAAAGCCAATTAATTTCTTAGATAGTATTGGTTTATTAACATCAAGAACAGTAATGGCTCATGGGGTTTGGATAGACGACGAAGAGATGAAAATCATCGGTCAAAGAAAATCTTCTCTAATATATAACCCGACATCAAATCTTAAATTGGCAGTTGGCAAGATATTTCCTTATGATAAGGCGAAAAAATATAAAGTAAATGTTGCACTAGGAACAGATGGCTCCGCTTCTAATAACAACTTAGATATGTTAGAAGAAATGAAGATAGGAAGCTTGATTCAAAAATATACTCAAAACAATCCAACTGTTTTGTCGGCTCAAGAAATATTAGATTGCGCTACTATAAATGGAGCTCGGGCTTTTAAAATTAATTCGGGAGAAATTAAGGTTGGTAAAAATGCCGACATCGCTTTAATTAATATGAATGATGTTTCATTGATGCCGGGACATAATCTAGTCTCTGATTTGGCGTATTCTGGATCAGGCTCGGTTATTTCCGATTTGGTTTGCAATGGATCGCCAATTATGCTAAATAGAAAAGTAAGGGGGGAGAGTAAAATAATAGAAGAATTTAAAAGAAGATCTAAAAGTATAACAAAATGACAAAAGGATTCGCTCTCAAATCGTTTATTTTGACAGTAGGAATTTTACTGGCACTCGTTTTATTAATCTTAACTTTTTCTAATAAAGAAGAAGTTTTGGATGATGTTTCTCTGGTTGAGAAATTCTACGACCAATACATTAATAATCAATTGGTTGATAATAGTTTAATAACAAAAGAGTTTGAAGCACAATTAGAGGGTCAGGATATATCCACCGTATTGTGCTCTTTTTCTTTTGACGATGTTTCAATAGAGAGAATAGAATCAAAAGATGACATAGTCTTTGTTTATTTATTGGATATCGAAAATCCGATCAAGGTATATACGGCCAAGGAAGACGGAGAATTGAAAATAAATAATATTGTTTGCACAATTTCTTTCGAAGAAGAGGATATTATTGAAGAAGTCAAAGATGAGGTAGTAGAAGATGAGGTTGAAGAAAATTCAATAACAATTCCAGATTCAGCTAAAAGCTTAGTGGATTTAGCTAAAAATGATTTGGCCATTAGGTTAAATATTGATATTAGCCATGTTACAGTATCAGAGTTAGAAGATGTTGATTTTTCAGATACCAGCTTGGGGATGTCTAAACCAGGAGAGGCCTACAACCAAGTAATAACTCCAGGGTATATTATAATTTTAGAAACTAATAACAAATATTATCGTTACCATACTAATAAGGTTAATAATGTAATATTTATAACTCAGGATTAAATATGAAAGATAATAATATAATAAAAGGATTTCTGATATTTTCATTTGTTTTTTTACTTGGATTTAGTTTCGTATTAGTTTACTATGCAAACAATTATGTTTTTTCAAATAATGATTTTTATCAATCAAGCATTGACATTAACGAAATAAGAGATAAAATGGATTCAATGAATGAAGAAGAAATAACAGAAGCTATACAAGAAATAGAAAGAGAGTTAAATCGTTTAAAGTTTGGTAATTAAAAGGTCGATTTTAAAATAATATAATTAAAAAAATGGACGACAAAAAAAAGATAATATTAGCTATAGTTGTTTTGGTTCTTTTAGGATTAATAATTTTTATTGCTATTAGACCATCAGAGCCAGTCGTTGAGCCAGTTGTTCCAGAGATGGAATTTTATCCTGAAGAAGAATTTATTTTCCCCGAAATGGAACCAGCTCTACCTGAAGAAGAATTTATTTTCCCCGAGGAAGCAACTTCTGGAGAAGAATTGCTAGCACCAGAGGAATTTATTTTCCCTGAGGAAGAGCCTGAACTAGAGCCAGAAATATAATTTTTCAGTAGTCTTTACAAAACCCCTTTCTTGAAAGGGGTTTTGCCTTTCCCCTTATTGACCAAAAGAGATTAATGTTTTATGATTAGATTATGATAATAGAATCGTTAAATATAGTATTGGTATTTTTGTATATCGTAGTTGCTCTAATTACTGTGAAAATTACATTTACAGTATTTTATCATTTTAAAAAATTTAATCTTCCGGATATAGAAAAATCTAAAGGGATTTTAGAAATTATTAAATGGATTTCTTTATTCTTATTAATAGTTTCTTTTGTTATTTTAGCTTTAATATTACTATGATAGAATTAAGAGAAAACGAAGAAGTTTGGACAATAAAAAGAAGGCACCCTGTAGTATTGGCAATATCTCTGATTCCAGTGTCTTTGTTTTTGATAATTACAATACTATTAATGTTCTTGGTTTGCTGTATTAATATTGATATTCCTGAGATGATAATTAATATAATTCCAGGAGATGATATCGTTCTTACGGTATTATATATTCTTTCTTTGTCGTTGATAATTCTTTGGCAGATTAGTGTTGTGGTATTTGTTAATTACTATTTAGACTGTTGGATAATAACAAACGAAAGAACGATAAGCACTGAGCTAAAAACTCTATTTAGTAGAAATGTTTCTAGTATATCTCATAATCGGATACAAGATATTACAGTAGAGGTTAAGGGGTTTTTGCAAACATTTTTAAATTATGGTAATTTGCAAATACAGACCGCGGGTAAGTTTCACGAGTTTATATTCAAAGAAATACCAGAACCATACAAAACAAAGGAATTAATATTTAAAGCACAAAAAGAATTTAGAAAAAGTCGAAATTTTAATTAATTAAATAAAAAATATGACAAAAAGCAAAATTTTAGTGATTCTAATTGGTATTATTATACTAATAATAATGGGTTACTTTCTAACGAATCAAACAGAAGCTCCAAGTCCAATCAATGAAGCAAAAATTGTTGCTGAGGATTGGATTCAAAATGATTCGCCAACATATACTTTTGATGGCTTTGATTTAGAATATATTAGTGGAGAAAAAATAGACGAAGATGGTTATGAGTTTGTTTTTAATTTTAAATCGAAAAGTGCTGGATATGGAGATAGAAACGATCAAATGTCGACTCAAGTAATTACACCTCACACAATTCAGGTATATGTATACTCAGACGAAGTAGTTAATGCTGTTATTGATAATAGTTATAGCGAATTTTATCAAAATGACGACGATATCGTTTATTCTGTCCCAGTCTTCTTTGTGGATTTGGAAGAAAATTTTATTGAGGTTCAACGAATTATAGAGTCTGAGCCAACACCAACCACATCTATTCTTGAATTAATAAAAGGTTTAACTGTGGAAGAAGTAAACGAAGGATTGTTTACTAATATTAATCCAGAAACTGAATTAAATAGTCTAGAAGTTTTAAATAATGTAGCATTGGTTGATTTTAACGAAAAACTTGACGAAGGTGTTGCTGGTTCGGCAATGGTTATGTCTATTAGGGGTCAAATAGAGAAAACCTTACTAGAGTTCCCTAATATTGATAGCGTTGTAATCTCAATTAATGGAGAGACAGAAGAAATACTTCAACCTTAGTTTGTTTTTGTAATAGCCGCCTTAATATGCTTTTTAGCGGAGGCGGTTTTTACATGGTCTAGCCATTTCTTTTTAGAGCTTCTTTGTTTCTTAGTTACAATTTCCACTATATCACCATTGTTCAGTATAGTTTCTATTGAGGTCATCTTACCATTAATTTTCGCTCCACCAATATGATCACCGATACTAGAATGAATAGAATAGGCGAAGTCAATCGGAGTTGAGTTTATTGGCAAATCAACAACATCTCCTTTTGGAGTAAAGACAAATATTCTTTGCTGAAAAAAGTCACTCCTCATTTCATCTTCTAACCCCGATGTCTTCTGAAATTCAACTAAATCTTTTATCCAACTAGGGACATCTTCAAAGTTTATTTCTTTTTTCTCAGAAAGTATATTCTTAAAAGGTAGTAGTTTTTTAATCCAAGAGAAATTCTCTACTACGCTTTCTTTGTAGCCAACATGGGATGCTATTCCATACTCTGATTCTTGGTGCATTTGCTTGGTTTTTATCTGTATCTCTACCGCATTACCATAACCGGTAAAAATGGTAGTATGAAGGGCCTTATATCCGTTTGGCTTGGGGAATGCGATATAATCCTTAATTCGTCCTGGTAATGGCCTATAAGTGCTATGAACAATTCCAAAAACCCTGTAGCAATCTTCTATGCTTGGAACAATTATTCTTAGTGCAGATATATCGTATATTTTCTCAATATTCCAATCTTTTCTAGCCAATTTTTTATAAAGACTATATAGTGTTTTCATTCTATAATCAACCGTAAACTCAGTAATGTTCTTTTTTGCTAAGACTTTTTTAATTGATTTTTGAAATCGATCTAGTTTATGAAATTGCTCTTTGTTTCTAGTTTTTAAAAGCTCTTTTGTTTTTTTATATTCTTCAGGATACACAAAAGGAAAAGCGTAGTCTTCTAATGGTCTGCTTAATTTTCTTATTCCTAGTCGATAAGCTAGGGGAGCATATATTTCTAATGTTTCCGTTGCTATTCTTTTTTGCTTATGTTCGGGAACATGCTCTAGGGTTTTCATATTGTGCAATCTATCAGAGAGCTTAATAATAATAACTCTAATGTCTTGTGATACTGCAACAAAAAGCTTGCGTAAGCTTTCGTTGTGTCTTTCAACGCCTCGATATTTTAATTTTCCTAATTTAGTAACGCCCTCCACCAAGAATAGTATTTCTTTTCCGAAGAGCTCTTCTACTTCTTCTCTAGTTGCCTTTCCGTCTTCTATACAATCGTGCAAAAGTCCAGCAGCAATAGTGGTAGAACTCATACCAAGCTCAGCCAATATCTTAGCTGTTTCGCGAACATGAATAAAATATGGCTCTCCAGAAAATCTTAGTTGCCCGCTATGAACTGATTCTGAGAAAGTAAAAGCCTTAGACACAAGCTCAATGTCTTTATTGGTCTGAGAGTTCATTAAGTCTATAATTTCTCTTAAATAATCCATATCTAGATTTTATCACAAAATGATGTATAATTAAAGTATGATTAGATCCGATGAAATAATGGATTACAAAAATGTGGTTAGTATGATTAATCAGTCTATTAAGGGCAAAAAGACGATTGAGATATATTATCCCAAAACTCAAAACTCTCCAGAGGGGTGGAGAGAAATTGAGCCATTTGGTATTTTTGATGATACCGAAGATAATGCTCGGATAATTAAAGATAATATTTCTCCTGGACATATTCTAAAAGCGTATACTATTGGAGATCCATATAAAGCGTTGCAATCTTTTATTATCGGTAAGATCATGAAGGCACGAAAAACTAATAGGGAATTTTTAATTAGCAAATGAATTACTTTTTAACTGTTTTAGGATTATTGGGAATTATAAAACCTGATAAATTTAAAGAAATCATATATAATATTTTGTATATAATGCCTTTTTGGTTATGGGGCATCTTGTTTTTATCCTTAGCTGGAATTGCAAGACTTTGGATTTTAGCGATTATTGGACTGTTGTTTTTATTCTTTCCAAAAAGAAAAATTAAAAAAACGGTTGAACTAATTCCTAAAATATCTAATCAAAAAATAAGGATCTTTATAATTTTACTAATTATTGCTATATGGATATTGTGGTAATTAATAAGCCAAAAGGGCCAACATCTCATGATATTATTAATAAAATTAGAGAGGTGACTGGAATTAGAAAAGTTGGTCATGCGGGAACACTAGATCCATTGGCTACTGGAGTGTTGGTAATTGCAATTGGCCAAGAGAACACTAAAAAGTTAAATTTATTAATTAAAAAAGATAAAGAATACCTAGCAACCATTAAATTAGGTGAAAAAAGTAATACTGGAGATCAAGAGGGACCTATTTCATTTGAATCTAATTATATTCCCAGTAACTTAGAGATTGATAATGTATTGTTAGGTTTTAAAGGTAAAATACTTCAAAAGCCACACAAGTTTAGTGCTATTAAAAGACAAGGTAAGAAGCTGTATGACTTGGCTAGATTAGGAAAAGATATTGAAATAGAGCCCAGAGAAGTTGAAATAAAAGAAATGGAATTGATAAAATATAATTACCCCGAATTGTGTATTAGAACAGTTGTAAGTTCTGGAACCTATATCAGAGTTTTAGCTGAAGATATTGGAGATAAATTAAAAACAGGAGCGTATTTAAAAGATTTAAAAAGGACAAGAGTAGGGGAATATACTATAGAACAATCAATAAGTATAGATGATTTATGGAAAATAAGAGTAAAATAAAAATATTAGCTTGCTCGCTAGAATATCCACTACCAAATGGAGTAACTATTTCGCTAAATACATCCATTACAGAACTAAAAAGAAAAGGAGTGAGAACGGCTATAATATCTCCAGATTATAATCTTGGCAAATTAAGAAGAGACCACTATCCATTGCAACCATCTTTCTTGGTTAAAAATATTGGTATGATTGCTGGCAGAAAGGCCAATACTTTCGGAATTGGCTTGAGTTTGTTAGCTTATCCTAAAATAAAAGAAATCGTAAAAAAGTTTAATCCTGATATATATTGGCTTAATACAATCGCCTGGACTATAAATCCTTTTGAAATTGCAATGCTAGAAACAGAAAAGCCAAAGGTAATCACTTATCATACACTATTAGAAGATTATGGAAAAATATATGCAGGAGAGGCTGGGGCAATTGCTATGAAATTCAAATCAGAATTAATTTGCAACAAAGCTGATGCTATTATTGTTCCAAATAAAATAATTAAAGATAAATTACATAGTTATGGGGTTTTAAAACCCATTTATGTGATACCAACAGGTATTAGTTTTGCTAAAAAAAGTTTTTCAAGAGATGAAATAAGGAGTAGATTTAAAATACCACAAAAAACAAAAATAATTCTTTACGTTGGTAGGGTTTCTAAAGAAAAGAATATAGAATTCTTGTTCGACGCTTTTAGAGAAATACAAGATGAAATTGATTCTAAATTATTAATTATTGGTATGGGCGATATTGAACAATATAGCGAGAAGGCAAAAGACAAGGGAATTTTTAAAAACACTATTTTTGCCGGAGAGGTTGCTAAAAAAGATATAGAAATGATTTATGGTGCTTGTGATGTTTTTGTTTTTAGTTCGCAAACCGAAACACAAGGATTGGTAATCGGTGAGGCTATGGCATCAGGACTTCCAGTAGTGACTCTAAATTCGCATATTAGTAAAGATGTTTGTCCAAACGGAACTGCGGTTGTAGCGAATAATAAAAAAGAGTTTGTAAGGGGCGTTTTAGATGTTTTAAATAATGATAACAGTGTGATGACAAATGAAGCTAAAAATTTTGTTTACAAAAACTTTTCTAAAGAAAAGATGGCCGAGGAACAATTCAAAATATTTAATAATTTGTTTTTGCAATATTTAAATAAAAATGATAACATAAAAAAATATGATTAAATTATCTTTCTTTTATATCGTGGCTACTATTTCTCTAATTTTTTCAATATTACACTTCTTAAGGTTAATGTTTGAAAAGTCAATATATTTTGGAGACTATTCTATCCCTGGTTGGGTTAGTGGTATCTTTGTAATATTTGGAATAATTATGTCATATATCGCCATCAAATTATCTAAAGAGCAAGAATGAGATTCGTTTTTTTAATACTAATAACTGTATTTGGTGGTCTTATTATATATAATTTAGGCCAAGATGAACCTATATATTATATCGAGGAACCTGAAGAAATACATTTAAGTGTTGATGATATTATTTACGAAACAAATAAGCAAAGGAATGCGCCCCTTAAGGAAAATAAAATATTAAATTCTGTTGCGTTGTTCAAGGCACAAGATATGCTTACCAATCAATACTTTGCTCACACAAGCCCCTCAGGCAAAGAAGCAAAAGATTTGGCCAACGATTTTAACTATAACTACGTCATGATAGGAGAAAATTTAGCAATGGGAATATTCAAAGATAGTGCTGAGTTGGTAAATGACTGGATGAATAGCCCCGGACATAGAGAAAATATAGTTAGTAGTAAATATACCGAAATAGGAGTTGGTGTTATAGCGGGAACCTATGAGGGTGAAAATATATGGATGGCTGTTCAAATTTTTGGAACTCCAAAAGATATATGTCCCGAACCTGATTCCAATTTACTAAATCAAATTAATGGTTTTCAATCTGATCTTAAGTCTATAGAGTCTGAAATAAATATCTTTAAATCTAAGATTAATCAAGATCCATACAATAATCAATATGTGGTTGAGCATAATAATTTAGTTGATAATTATAATGTGATGCACAATAAAGTTAAGCCTTTAATTGAAGAATATAATCAACAAATAGCCAAAAATAACCAATGTTTGTCTCAATATGGAATTAACTAACAAAATAAGAATATCACATTCTGCAATTACCGATTTTAATAACTGTCCAAGATTACATTACTTTAAAAGTATTTATCGAAATCCAAAAACTGGTAATAGGGTTCAAGTAGTAAATCCTTATCTTTCTTTAGGCTTGGCAGTCCATGAAACAATAGATGAATTAATTGATATTGCTCCATCTAAAAGAGCAAATAAACGATTAGGCAAACGATTTGAACAGATATGGCAAAATTATTCGGGCAAAATAGGTGGTTTTGCTTCTAAAAAACAAGAGAGTCTTTTTAAAGATAGGGGACAGGTAATGATTAAAAAAGTAGAAGGCTCAGCCATCCTATCTAAGAAGTCTCTTAAAAAGGATACGGAACTTCCTAAAATGGAGTTATCTCCTAGTATGGACTTAATTGGTAATTTTGATTGGGTAGAATTAATGAAAGATGGTTCCTTGCATGTGATTGATTTTAAAACTGGGAAGAATAAAGAAAACGGAAGTTCTTTACAATTGCCAATATATCAGGTTTTAGCTGAGAAAAATCATAATCGTAGGGTAAAAAAACTAAGCTACTGGTACTTAGAAAAGGACAATAAACTAACAACAAAGCAGGTAATAAGTACTAATAAGTGTTTAGATATTATTAACGAGAAAGCTAAGGAAATAAAGCAATCAATTGAATCTAAGAATTTTGGTTGTAGTTCTAAGTATAGGAAATGTTTCTATTGTAAGAGTTACGAATCAATATTATCTGGTAAAGCTGAATATTTAGGAACTAAAGATGATCGAGATTTATACTATCTAGCCAATGGTAAGGATTTGTTAGACAAAATATACGAAGAAAACTTTTTAAACGAAAAAGAAAAAGAAATTCTTTATATGAAAATGAATAATGTAAGCGTTGTAGAAGTAAGGGAAACACTAAAGGTTTCTAGAGTTGAAATTAAAAATATCGTAGAGAATATTAAAACAAAACTTAAAGAAAATCTAGAACAAAAAGAATTAAAAATATTTATAGAAGAGCTTTTAAGAAAAGAAAATAAATTTGATGCTTAGTAAAATAAAAGAAGATGTTATTGATATGAATTCTGACTTGGCTGACTTAAGAAGGAAGAGCAATGTTTTCCCAGTAATAGGAGAGGGGAGCCATAATGCTGAAATAATGTTTATTGGCGAAGCTCCGGGAAGAAATGAGGCAGAAAGCGGTAAACCATTTTGCGGTCGAGCAGGACAGATATTAGACGAATTGTTAAATAGTATTAACCTTTCTAGAAAGAATGTCTATATCACTAATATTGTCAAAGATAGGCCACCAAACAATAGAGATCCATTGCCTAGCGAAATAGAGGAATATGGACCTTTTCTTGATAGGCAAATTGAGATTATTAAGCCAAAAATTATTGCAACGCTAGGTAGATTCTCGGCTCAATACATCTTATCTAAATATGGAGTGGTTAATATACTACCGATTACAAAAATAAACGGAAAGGTCTTTGAAGTTAATGGATTAAAAATTATTACATTATTACATCCAGCAAGCACGATTTATGATAGTTCTAAGAAAAAAGGTCTTGTTGACGGATTTAAAATTTTAAACTATAATTTGAAACATGATAACTGAATTTTTTAAAAAAATAATAGGTGATTACTCTTTTTGGAATTTATCTATACTGCAAAACACATTAGGAGATTATGTGGTTTTTTTGTTATTATTCTTCTTTTTCTTTGGAGTTCTAAGATTATTTAGAAAATTGATTTTAGATAATGTTAAAAAGAAAATTAATGGAACTAGTAAGGATATAATAGAAACTATTAAACCTCCATTTTTCTGGTATCTATCTTTTTTCTTAAGCTCTAATACGCTCACATTACCCCAATTTATTGAAAGTGGTATAGGGGCAATACTAATTATATGGATTACTTATCAGGTAATTTTAATAATACAAATATTAGCAGATAGTTTGTTGGAAAGATTATCATCCAAAGAAAGTGATCCCGGCACTAAAACAGCAATAAAAACTATTGGTAAAATAGTTAAAGCTTTGGTCTGGCTCTTTGCGGGACTTTTTGTGCTTTCTAATTTGGGAGTTAATGTTACATCAGTTATGGCCGGAGTAGGTATTGGGGGAGTAGCGATTGCTTTTGCCCTACAAAACATACTTACTGATTTATTTAGCTCTTTTGCAATATTTTTTGATAAGCCTTTTGTTGTTGGAGACTTTATTGTCGTTGGAGGCCAAGCTGGAATTGTAGAAAGGATTGGCATCAAGACAACAAGAATAAGAGCTCTTCAAGGAGAAGAAATTGTAATATCTAATAAAGAATTAACTTCTGAAAGAATACAGAACTTTAAAAAACTAACTAAAAGGAGAATAGTTTTTGATTTTGGTATTGTTTACGGAACTTCTAATGAAAAATTAACTAAAATTCCAGAAATAGTAAAAGGTATTATCAAAGAAGAAAAAGTTGCAGAGCTAGATAGAGTTCACTTTGCTAAATTTGGAGATTCTGCCTTAGAATTTGAAGTTGTTTATTATGTATTGTCTGCTCAATACATTGACTATATGGATACTAACCAAAGAATATTATTAAAAATTAAAGAAGTTTTTGAGAAAGAAAAAATAGAAATGGCTTTCCCAACTCGAACTTTGTTTATTAAAAAATAGATGATTCTTGAATTAGCAATTATTGTTTGTATCGCTGCAACACTTGGAATTATAGCTAGGATATTTAAGCAACCTTTAATATTGGCATACATCGCCACTGGGATTATAATAGGATTAATACAAATATTATTTCATTCTTTTTATATCGGAGAAAAAGAAGTTTTTGATTTATTCTCTGAGTTAGGAATAATGTTCTTGTTGTTTTTAATTGGATTGGAGATGAATTATAGTTCACTTAAAACGGTAGGGAAAACATCTGTTGCGGTTGGAATAGGTCAAATAATATTTACATTTATTTTTGGTTTCTTGATTGCCTCTGCTCTTGGATTTGCACAAGTAAGTGCCGCATATATCGCAATGGCTCTTACATTTTCATCTACGATTATTGTAGTTAAGCTTTTATCAGACAGTAAAACTCTTAATAGCTTGCATGGTAAGATTAGTATTGGCTTTTTGTTGGTTCAAGACTTCGTTGTAATTTTTATGCTAATTATGTTAGCTGGCCTAGAAGGTGGAGGGTCTTTTTCTTTTAAGACGCTAGCATACACTTTATTTTTGGGAATATTATTATTCGGAATAATGATTGCTATTGGCCGAAGCATATTTCCATATATCTTTAGTAAAATTGCTCGCTCTCAAGAGCTTTTATTTATTACTAGTATTGCTTGGGTTTTTGGATTAGTGGCTTTAATCGAGTTCTTAAGAGCAAAGACTGGGATCGGTTTTTCTATAGAAGTTGCAGGATTTTTAGCTGGTTTGGCGCTAGCAAACTCATCCGAACATTATCAAATTGCCAATAGGATAAAACCATTGAGAGATTTCTTTATTCTCATATTCTTTGTAATACTAGGATCGTCAATAGTTTTCTATAACTTCACTACAATCGGTTTACCAATAATTATACTCTCTCTATTTGTTTTGATTGGAAATCCGTTAATAGTAATGACTATTATGGGATTGTTTATGGGATATCGCAAAAGAACTGCTTTTATGGCTGGAATTACAGTAGCTCAAATATCCGAATTTAGTTTAATACTAGGAGCGTTGGGTTTAAAGCTAGGCCACATTGACGAGGAAACAATGGCACTAATTGCTGCAGTGGGGATTATTACAATAACTACATCAACCTATATGATAGTATTTTCCAATAAACTATACTCTAAGTTATCTCCAATACTATCATTTTTTGAGCGTAAAAACTTAAGAAAAGAGTATTCTTTTGAAGATACTCAAAAACCAATTATCTTGGTCGGTTACGATCGAACTGGCAAAAGTATTGCTGCTAAGCTACAAAAAGAAAAAATGCTAGTAATTGATTTTAATCCAGATATTATTAAAAGTTTAGAGAAGTCGGGTTATTCTTGCTTGTATGGAGACATTATCGATCCATTAATCTTTGAAAATGTGGACTTTACAAACGTTAAAATGGTAATATCTACAAGCCCTGAGATAAAAGACAATATTAACTTAGTTTCTGGTATTAAGTTATCCGGATCAAAAGCAAAAATAATCTCTAGAGCCGAATCAGAAGAAGATGCTAGGATTCTTTATGGTAAAGGTTGTGATTATGTATTTTTACCACTTTATTCTTCAGGACAATACTTGGGTAAAATTATTGATACCGACCCCGACCTAGAAGGCTTGCAAGAATTAAGAAATAAAGATATGATATTTATAAACCAAATTAATAAAAAATAATATGTTTGATAAACTTAAACAATTAAAACAATTAAAGGATCTTCAAGATTCTTTAAAGAGCGAAGTAGTAGAGTCGGAGAACAAGGGAGTAAAAGTCGTAATTAACGGTAATATGCAAGTAGAAAGCATTATACTAAATAATGAAATTTCTCATGAAGAACAAGCAGAAATACTTAAAAATTGCATCAATGATGCTTTTAAGCAAATGCAAATGTTAGCTGTTCAAAAAATGAGTAAAATGCAATAATATGGAATTTATAATTTTTCTTTTAATAATAATTGTGATTTCTTCGGTTAAGCAAATTAACCAATATGAGACTGGAGTCAAGTTTACACTAGGTAAGTTTTCAGGAATAATGAATCCTGGTTGGAGATTAGTTTTACCAATAATCCAATTTTATAAAAAGGTAGATATGAGAACTAAAGCAGTAGATGTGCCAGACCAAGAAGCTATTACTAAAGATAATATCTCAGTAAGGGTTAATGCTGTAATATATTACAAGATCTATTCTGCTGACAAGGCAATTCTCAATGTAGAAAATTATTACTATGCAATATCTCAATTAGCCCAAACAACAATGAGAAATGCTGTTGGGCAAGTAGAGTTGGACGATCTTTTAACGCAAAGAGAGAAAGTTTCTGAAGATATTAGGAAAATCATCGATCAATTGTCTGACCCATGGGGTATTACTGTAGAAAATCTAGAATTAAAAGACATTACTCTTCCTGAAGAGATGAAAAGAGTAATTGGTAAACAAGCCGAAGCAGAAAGAGAAAAAAGGGCAGTAATCATTAAAGCAGAAGGAGAGGTTGCCGCAGCCAATAATATGGCTCAGGCAGCTAAAGTTTTAGCAGGATCGGATGGAGCACTACACTTAAGAACATTACAATCTATTAACGATATTAGTTCGGACCAATCTAACACAATCGTCTTTGCGGTGCCATTAGAAGTATTAAGGGCTTTAGAAAGATTTGGTAAATAATATGAAAAAAGGTTTCACATTGTAATATTCTAACTGCCTAAGGCGCTAAGCGCCTTAACGAACACGATAAGCACGATTAAGGAGCTAAGCTCCTTAATCATAACATCCCAAAAAAATCAAATAACACAATATTAATTTTGAGACTCTTGGAGCGCCACAAAATTCTTGAGAAAAACACACCTTAATAGGTGTGGTTTTCCCGCCTAAGGCGCTAAGCGCCTTAGGTAAATAAATTAAACTCTCCTAGAATACTCTCCAGTTTCAGTATTAACTTCTACTACATCTCCATCTTTAATAAAAAGGGGGGCGAGTATCTCTGCTCCTGTTTCTAGTTTGATAACTTTGTTTCCTGATTGAGATCTATCTCCTTTTATTCCCGGAGGAGCATCAACTACCTTTAATTCTACTTTAATAGGGGCAACAACATCAATAATATTGTCTTCAAAAAATATTCCCTCTACAATTCCTCCTTCTTTTACAAAACGAATGGAGGAATTTAAGTTTTCTTCGGTTAACTCAAACCTATTCTTAGGGTTGTTTTCTTCACAGAAAAAGCAATTGCCTTTGTTTTTGTATAAAAACTTAATATTTTGCTTTTCAACATCCGCCTCTTCAAATGTATCCGATGGCCTGAATGTCTTAGATAGGGCATTACCTGTTTTAAGATTTTTTAGTTTTGCCTGAATAACAGATTGACCTCTACCCTTAACAACATGCACCGTCTCCAATATCTCGTATGGATCTTTATCTATTATCACTCTTACACCCCTTCTTAATTCGTTAAATGAAATCATATTTTTATTTTAATAATATACCAATTAAATCATTATTACCTCTTAAGTATTCTTCGGTCTTCATTGCTTTCTTGCCTTCTAATTGAAAACTCTTAATTACTGAAAAGTCTCTGCCTGCCTGAACCGCAATAGTTCCATTGGTTCCCAAGTAAGTCTTTCCCGGAGTGCCAAATGGTCCATTTCTTGTTTGTTCCAATACATCAGCTTCTAGTATTTTGATAATCTTATCCTTGTTGTAAGTATATGCTCCAGGCCAGGGATTAAACGCTCGTACTTGTCTTTCAATTTCTTCTGCAGAATCTTTCCAATCTATTCTACCGTCAAACCTATCTAGTATTTTAGTATATACAGGAAACGAATCTTGTTTCTTGGGCTTAATTTTGCCCGAAACCCAGTCATTAATAGTGTTAACTAGTAAATCTCCACCAATTAAAGCGAGTTCATGAGATAATTCTTCGTAATTCGTTTTATCTTTAATGACATACTCTTTTTGATTTAGGATATCGCCGCTATCCATTTCTAGCTCAACTAGCATTATTGTTACTCCGGTCTTCTTATCACCATTTAGTATTGCATATTGTATTGGAGATGGGCCCCGATATTTGGGGAGTAAAGAAGGATGAACATTTATTGTTTTGTATTTTGGAATATCTAAAACTTTCTTTGAAATAATCTTCCCATAACTAGCAATTACTATTAAGTCTGGTTTAACTTCTTCCATTTTACTCTCTAGCTCTTGCATTGTTTGAGGTTTAAAAACATCAATATTATTTCTAGTAGCTAATTGGGCTACCCTAGACTGTTGTATTTGCTTACCTCGGCCAACTGGTTTATCGGGATTAGTAACAACCAAAAAAGGATTGATGTCGTTATCAATCATCTTTTGAAGTGATGTTGATCCAAACTCTGGAGTTCCCATAAACACTATTTTTAAATCGCTTGTCATGAAATATTTCTAGCTGAAAATGATTAAAAAATCAACTATTCTTCTCGCCATTCTATTTTATCCTCAGTATCAGCAAACTCAAGCCAGGTATTTGTCTCGTCTATTACAAACCATTTCTTTTTAGTTTTAGACCAAATGAGAGGGTTGCCATTGTAATATGGTTTCTTAACTAATTCCTTTGGTTTTAAACGATCTAATTCAAGCCAGCGCTTGAATACAGTCTCTATAGTGTAGTCTAGTTTGTGAGAGTTTGCCCAAAGAGCTACTTTGTCTATGGCTTTGTTGGCATTGGCCACGCTTCCGGCAAGCTCTATTAACTGCTTAGCTGGTTTGGTATATCGAGAATAAACAATATCTCTTTTCTTAGAGCTTGTTTTTAGCTGAGTTAATCCAATTCCTTTAGTTTTAAAGTAGTACGTAACTACTTGTCTTATCTTTGTTTCCTCTTTTAATTCTTCTAAATATTTTATCTTACCCCTCTTGATATATTCTTCTATCTTTAATGCAATACTTTCGCCAATTCCTTTGATTTTAATAATCCCTTTTAAGCCACTTTCGTTATATATATCAGCTATACTATCATTTAACGATAAAAGCGCCTCAGAAGCCTTTTTATACGCTCTGATGCGATACAAATGATCTCCTTTAATATCTAAAAGCTCTGCGATTTCATCCATTTTGTAAGATATGTCCTTGTTTGATACTTTTTTATTCATTTTCTAAAAAAGTTTTAATTCTCTCGGCTTCTTGATCTAATACTGGACCATCATGATCAGCATTGTGTGCTCTGGCTCCCGAATAAACTGTTCTTCTTTGATCAAGATGAATATTTAGCAAAGCGTCTTTGCCTTGATCAAACCTTACTAGCGCATGAAAGCGGGGATAACCACCATTACCAATTACACGAACAAAAGAAAAATCTGCCTCATCATTACCCCGACCTAGACAAGTATAACCAATTCTTTGCATAGAACCAATGGCTTGTTCTTTTTCAAATCCTTTAATCCGTATCTTCATAATACTTTCACTATACTATATTTTATGGTATTATACCAATAAATTATGATTGTTTCAAAAAATATATTAATTTCAATCACAGGTAGAGATGCCAACGATTGTATTGACAAGATTAGTGAAATAAATAGTTTGGGCATAGCAGAAGCTGGACTGTTCTTAGAATTATTAGACAAAGAGCAAAGACAGCTTGTCTATAATAATCTTTTGGAATCAGGCATAACAAGAATACCCTTGGTGCATATCCGTCATGACATGACAGAAGAAGAATTAAAATTCTTAAAAGACAAATTCCAGAGTAAGTATTTCACAATTCACGAAATTAACTTTCAGCGCAACGATATTTTAAAATGGAAGTCTTTTGAAAAGAGTCTTTTCTTGGAAATGAATTTTGATAATTTTGTTTCAAAAAAAGTTACAGTAGAAAGTATTGGAGGGTTTTGTGTTGACTTAGCTCACTTCAAGGTTGGAATGGAAATGTTAAACAAAGACTTTGATTATGTCTACACTAGAAAAGATATGCCAAAATACTTTGCTTGCAATCATCTAAACGGATGGGATTCTGAAAAGAATGTGGATATACACACAATTAAAAGTTTAAATGACTTTGATTACTTAAAAACTATGCCCGACTTTCTTTTTGGAAAATGCATTGCCCTTGAGGTTTTTAACTCAATAGAAGAACAACTAAAATTTAAACAATATTTAGAAAAATGAAAATACACTTTATTGGCATTGGCGGTATTGGTATGTCGGCTTTGGCTAGATATTTTATCTCGGAGGGCAACGATGTGACTGGCTCCGAGTTGGTAAGAACAGAGATTACCGATGGATTGGGGGTTTTAATTAAGATAGGGAAGCACTCGGCCAAGAATATAGGTAAAGATATTAATATGGTAGTATATTCTTGCGCCCTAAAGGAGAATAATCCTGAGCTTAAGAGGGCAAAAAAACTCGGTATAAAATGTTTAACTTATCCCGAAGCACTCGGTCAATTAACCAAGAAGTACTTTACTATTGCCATATCGGGAACTCATGGAAAAAGCACTACTACTGCCATGACGGCTTTGGTAATGATTGAAAACGGCCTAGATCCAACAGTAATTGTTGGAACAAGGCTCAAAGAGTTTGGCGATTCTAATTTTAGAAAAGGAAAATCTAAATATCTTGTAATTGAGGCTGACGAATACAAAGAAGCTTTCTTGGAGTATAGCCCCGATATAGCTGTAATTACAAACATTGAGGCCGATCATCTAGATTATTACAAAAACATCGGCAATATCTTGGCTACTTTTAAGAAGTATATTAAGGGTGTTTCTACTATTATTGGAAACAAAGACGACCATAATGTTTTAAAATTATTAAAAGGGATAGAGTTCAAATCTTTCTCTTTAAAAAGTAAAGATGCAAAAATGGTTTCCGATGTAATCAAAGTTCCAGGAGATTACAATGTATCTAATGCTTTAGCGGCTCTTGGGGTTGCAAGAGCTCTAAAGATTAACAAAGTGGATGCCATTAAGGCATTGTCTAAATATCATGGCTCTTGGCGGAGGTTTGAGATATTCAAAACAAAAGACTTTACTATAATATCTGACTATGCCCATCATCCAACGGCAGTGCTAAAAACACTTATTGCAACAAAACAAAAGTTTAAGAACAAACAAATTACTTGCATATTTCAACCTCATCAATATCACCGAACATATTCACTATTCAATGACTTTGTTGATGTTTTTAAGAAAGCACCAGCTGACAAAATAATATTGCCAGAGATATATGATGTTAAGGGTAGGGAAGATAAAAAGAGTAAGAAGAGTGTATGCTCAGAGAAGATAGTAAGGTCTGTTAACGATCCAAGAGTTATCTTCATCAAAAGCTTTGACGAGATTAAAAAGTACGTTATTAAAAACTGTAAAAGGGGTAGTGTTGTGGTTGTAATGGGAGCAGGGGATGTATATAATCTGTTTTTAGATTTGACAAAAAAGTAAAAATATAAGATAATGGGATTAGTATTATAATTTAAATAAAAAAATATGGAACTAAGCACAATCATAGTCATATTAATAATCATTGCTCTAGTGGCGGCGTTTTTCTACATTAAGAAAAAAGAAGGAGGAACCGAAGAAGTGTTCACTGATGATGGTGATTCGGAAGAAGATATTGAACCAGCAAATTACAAAGAAGATTAAATATTCTAAGGGGCCACTGTTGTGTGGCTCTTTTTTTACACAAAAACACTATGAAAAGTAAAAATCCAGACGAGTTATTAGAAACGCTAGAGAGATTAGGTAAAGTAATTGATCCAGCAATAAAAGAAGTTTTAACACTAAATTTACCAAAAGAATTTCACGATTTAACAATTCACCAAATAGGTGCTGGTGGAAAAAGACTAAGACCAGCCTTTTTGTTTGCGTCGTGCTATCTTCTAGGCGGAAAAACAAAAGATGCCATATATCCCGCAGCAGGAGTAGAAATATTACACAATTATACTTTAATAATTGATGACATAATAGACAACTCGCTCACTAGAAGAGGTAGACCAACTGTATGGAAAAAATATGGAACCTCTATGGCAGAATGTGCTAGTTCTTTCTATGCCTCAGCAATATTTGAGTCTGCTCAAAGATCAAGACATCCATTAGTTACTTCTGACATTTTTGCCAGAACACTTAAAACAATTATGGTAGGGGAAATTGATGATGTTTTATGTGACCGAGGAGAAAAGAAGAACGAACCTTTTGTAAAAGACAATAAACATCCAGAGGTTGATCAAAAAGTATATCTTAATATGATTTATAAAAAAACTGCAAGTCTTTTTGAATCATGTTGTCAGCTAGGAGGAATATGTGCCAATGGGAATAAAAAAGATATAGAGTTGTTGGGAGAGTTTGGCTTAAACTTAGGATTAGCTTTTCAAATTCAAGACGATATTTTGGACATATTTGGAGACCCTAAAAAATTTGGGAAAAAGATTGGGAAAGATATACAAGAAAGAAAGGGGGGCAATATCGTAATTCTTTATGCCCTAGAAGACTTAAACCAAAAGGATAAAAAAGAATTATTAAGTATTATCAATAAACCTAGGATATTTAACAAAGATATTGAAAGGGGAATTGAGTTAGTTAAAAAAACAGAGGCAAAATCAAAAGCAGAGAAGCTTGGACACCAATATAATCAAAAATCCAAAAGAGCTCTAAAACGACTTCCTCAAAATGAATGGAGTCAAATTATGGAATTCTTTGCTGATTTTACAATGCAGAGAAATAAATAATTGATTTAATGAAAAAGATATGATAAGTTGGGAGTATTGAAAAAATAAAATATTATATGCAATACAAGATAAATAATAAGCCAAAGTCAAAAAAAGAAATAGAAGTGACAATTTCTCCCAAAACTATGGAGAATTGTATAGCAAGGGCAGCTGAAAAACTATCAACAGAAAACTCAATAAAAGGTTTTCGTCCCGGCAAAGCTCCACTAAATGTCGTTAAAGAGACATTTGGAGAAGAAAAAATATGGAACGAAGGTTGCTACGATGCAATTAACAAAAGCTATTTCAAAATAATAGAAAAAGAGGGGATCGATGCCATATCTCCACCACAAGTAGAAATAGTAAAGATGGCTGTTAATGAACCATTAGAATACAAAGCTACAGTAGAATATCTTCCCGAGATACAACTACCCGACTACAAGAAAATAGCTAAAGATGTTCTAAAGGATAAAAAAGAAGTTAAAGTAGAAGCTAAGGAAGTTGAAGACACTCTAAATAATATAAAAAAATCTCGTGCAAAAACTGTAAGGGTTGCAAGGAAGTCTAAAAAGGGCGATGAGGTTTTAATAAATTTTCAAGGTAAAATAGACGGAGTAGCCCAAGAAGGTCTAAAGAGTGAAGCTTTCCCTATTGTAATAGGAGAAACTCAATTTATTGAAGGTTTTGAAAAAGAAATTACAGACGTAAAAGAAGGAGAGAAAAAGATTTTTAGCATTAAGATGCCCATTAACGAAAAGGAAGAGAAGGCCGTTGAATTTGAAGTTGATATATTGTCAGTTAACGAAAAAGAGTTGCCAGAAATAGACGATGAATTTGCTAAAAGCTTAGGTGATTTTAAGGACGCTAAAGATTTAAAAGAAAAAATTAAAGAAAACATCAAGCTTGAAAAAGATGCCAAAGAACAAGAATCTATTAGGATTAAAATGATTGAAGAGATCGGCAATAAATCTAGCGTTGATATGCCTGAAATACTAGTAAGCAAAGAAGCAGACTATATGCTAGAAGAGTTTAAATCTCAATTTACACAGTCTGGTGGCTCTTTTGAAGATTATCTTAAAAGGGTGAACAAGAAAGAAGAAGATATTAAAAAAGAATGGGTTCCACAAGCAGAAAAAAGAATAATGGCTTCTTTGGTGTTGCAAAGAATAAGTGCTTTAGAGAAAATAGAACCAACCGCAGAAGAAATAGAAACCGAACTTAATTTGTACCTAAGCCGATTTGGAGATAAATTGAAAGATACAGAAGTAGACAATATTAAGGCACATATTTCTAATATGCTTAAAAACAGAAAAGTTTTTGAGATTCTCGAGAAATAATTATTTGACTTGAGATTGAATTTCTTTAATAAACTCGGCTTTAGTCATCTCTTTAGTTTCTTTACTCCCTCTTTCTCTAATATTTAATAAGTTAGATTCAATTTCTTTGTCTCCTACAACTAAAATGTAGGGGACTTTTTCGCTTACAGCTTTTCTTATCTTGTTTCCTACTGTTTCGCTGGCATCATCAACCTCGGGTCTAAAATCCATTTCTAAAAACTCTTCGGATAATTCATAACAATAATCGTTATGGTTATCAGAAACTGAAATAATTTTAATTTGAATAGGGGAGAGCCAAAAAGGAAAAGCTCCAGCATAGTGTTCTATTAAAATAGTGCAAAACCGCTCTAAAGATCCAAATATTGTGCGATGGATCATTATTGGAGTATGATCTTTACCATCTGAACCAATATATGTCATATTAAACTTAGTAGGCAAGTTCATATCTAGTTGGATTGTAGGGCATTGCCATTCCCGTCCAATTGCGTCAAATATTTTAATATCTAGAGCTGGTCCATAAAACTTGGCCCCACCTTCTTCTAATTCATATTCTATTCCCTTTTCAGCCAATATCTCTTTTATTGTACTCTCTGCAATATCCCAGACTTCAGAGTCGCCAACATACTGATCAAGATTTTTTGGATCTCTGGCAGCTAAATAATATTTGAATTTAGAAAATCCAAAGTGAGAGAAAACATTTAGAGTTAATTCTACAACTCGTCTATACTCATCTTTAAATTGCTCTTTAGTGCATATTACGTGGGCATCGTCTTGAGTAAAACCCCTTGGCCTTGCAAGACCATGAAGCTCACCTGACTTCTCGTAGCGATAACAAGTACCCAATTCATTCCACCTTATTGGCAATTCGCGATAACTTCTCCTTCTATTTTTGTATATTTCAACATGGAAAGGACAACTCATTGGTTTTACATAATATTCATCTTTAGTTTCTTTGTCAGAAAAAGGAGGGAACATAGAATCTTTAAAGTATCCCAGATGACCCGATTCTTGCCAAAGTAAAGCTCTTCCAATATGGGGAGTGTAAACATAGTGATATCCATTTTTGCGATGAACTTTTCTCCACCATGTTTCTAGTACCTCTCGTACTTTAGAAAGATTGGGGTGCCATAGTATTAGACCTTGACCAACCTTTTCGCTAATACTAAACAAATCAAATTCTTTAGCCAATCTTCGGTGATCTCTAAGCTCTGCCTCAGCTAAAAGGCTAATGTAATCATCTAATTCTTTTTCTGTCGCAAAAGCTAGAGCATATATTCGAGTAAGCATTTTATTGTTCTCATCTCCACGCCAATATGCTCCGGCAACTTTATGTAACTTAAATGCCTTTACTTCACCCGAAGACTTAATATGTGGACCTTTACACAAATCTTCAAAATCTCCAACTTTGTAATAAGTTACTTTTTGTTCTCCTTCAGATTTTAAATCTTCTAGTAATTCTAATTTATAAACTTCGCCTCTTTGTTTTTCTTTTTCTATTGCCTTATCGATATCCTCTTCATATAGCTCAAAAGGTAAATCTTTAACAATAATTTCTTTCATCTTACTTTCAATCTTTGCAAAATCGTCTTCGTTGATTGCCACGTCTCCAAAATCAAAGTCGTAGTAAAAACCGCTATCAATTGCTGGGCCAATTGCAAGTTTAGTATTGGGCCAAATATCCTTAACTGCAGAGGCCATTATATGAGCTGCCGAGTGTCTTAATGTTTCCATGTTTTTTAAATTAATTTAAAATTATTAAATATATCTATAATCCCATCTTGATCAACATCACCGCCAATAAAACCATATTTATTTTTATCAGATAAAACCAAATCTTTCAATTCTTTTTGTGCATTTTGTAGTGTTCCTCGATATTTACACAACTCCATAAAAGACCAATCTCCAAGACTATCTCCAATTCCAAGAGATTCTTCAAAAGATAGGTTGTAGTAATTTGCTATCTTTTCAGAGGCAGATCTTTTAGAAACACCTTTCTTAGTAATAATTACAAATAAAGTAGAGGGGAGTATTGGATGAGTAGATGCTTCGTAGTTTATTTCATCTGCCATTGGCTTGAAATGATTCAATATCTCTCCGGTGTCATCTACTTTTTCAAAAGCTACAATAATTTTAACAATTTCTTCTGATACTAACGCCAAGTCATCTACAAAAACAGCTTCTTGTTGATGATCATACTGTGCCTTCTTGGTAATCTCAAATTTTTGTTTTTTATCAAAGAAATAGTTGTCTTTAGAGTAAAGACAGATGTATTTCTTTTTTCCAAAGCATTTTTTAGATAATTCTTTAACAATACTTGGATTAATATTCTGAATATCTAATATATCGCCTTTATAATCTGCTATAACTGCGCCACCATCGGCTATATGCATACAGGGAAGATCTAAGCTAGACAATATCTTTTGGGTGGAAAATAGTGGCTTAGCGGTACAAAGAGTAATGCCAACCCCACTTTCTTTTATCTTTTTTATTGCTAAAGCAACCTCAGAACTAGGAAGAGGGAAGTTTTTATTCAAAACTCCTCCTGTTATTACTCCATCAATATCTGAAAATATGTGTTTAATCATAATTGAATATAATACACTATTTTATCTTATTTTACCAGTTGACAAGAAAACTATATTCTGGCATAGTTTGAATAATCTCAATCAATTGAGAGGAAGGAGGTAAGAAAATGGAAAAAGTTAGTATGGCTAAAATAGTTGTGGGTCTTGTATTGTTTGCTCTTACTGGGTTGTCCGCAATAGGAATTCTTTTAGGGATCATTGATCCTTTTGTAGCAACTCTAATTATTTGTGCCTATATCGCAATTCAGATGTTAATAATAGACACACTAATCAAAGAAGAAGGGTCGCGTAGAGAATGGGGAGGGGTTATACTCGCCATAACCATAGTAGGAATGATCCTTTTCATTCTTGCACTTGCCGTCACTTATCTGTAAAGGGGAGATGCATAGCATTCTCCCCAATATTTTTATAAAACCCTTTGTCTAAAAAATATATTTATGGTAATATATTGTTATGAAAAACTAAAAAACAAAAAGAAAATAGCTATTTCTTTTTTCTACCAACTGGAAGTTATGCCACCACGGCAATTAAACAACTATTTGTAAGAATAAATGAATAATTCAAAATATTGGACTGCCCTTGATGGTAATAAAATACCATCAAGTATCAAGATAGATTCATCAATTCAGAGATTCATTAAAAAAAATGATAAAATAATTGACATTGGGTGCGGATCTGGAAAAACCATCCTAACACTTCATAAAAAAGGGTATCTTAATATTCATGGAATTGATGTTAATAAAAATGCTATAAAGGCTGCTCAAGCAAAATGCAACAAACAAAATAATAAACTAAAAAACATATTAAAAGTTGGCAATGTAACACGCCTACCCTATAACAATTCAACATTTGATTGTGCGATAACTCAAGCATTCTGGACGACTATAACAACAAAAACAACTAGGTCAAAAGCAATAAAAGAAATAAGTCGTATCCTGAAAAAAAATGGTACTTTGTATATTGCAGATTTCAAAAAAAATAATCATTTGAAGATATACAAGGAAAGATATAAAAAAGGACTTCAAAATGGCCATGAAAACGGAACTTTCGAAGTTATAAATAAAAAGTCAAAAAAAATAGAATACCTTGCCCATCATTATACAAAAAAAGAATTATTTGATTTTATTAAATTGGGTGGGTTCTCTAGAATAGATTATTATGAAGATAAATTGTTTAATACGAAAAGTGGCAATCAAATTTATGGATTTATTTTAATAGTTAGTAAAAATTAATTATTTTTTTCGGATAAATAAAATTATTATGAAGCACCAATACCCAATAGTAAATGATGACGACCAAATCATTGGATATAAAGAAAAAAACCAAGCATACAAAGAAGGGCTGATGCTTAGAGCCATCCAAATCTTTGTATATAATGAAGATGGAGAATTATTTATACAAAAACGTTCTAAGAATAAATTACGATATCCTAATTGTTTTTGTTCTTCTGTTGCTGGGCACGTTGAACCAGGAGAAAGCTACCAAAAAGCAGCAATCCGTGAACTAGAAGAAGAGCTTGGAATAAAAAACCATAATAATTTGAAGTTTATCATAAAAGAAAAAAGTCCTATTGATAAGCAAAACCACTCAATAACATCTTTTTTTACAATAAAAACAAGCGATAAAATAAAATTGCAAGAAGAAGAAATTGAAAATGGAAATTTCTATAAAGTTGATGATATTAAAGAATTAATTTCACTACAAAATAATTTCACACCAGGGTTTCTTTACTTCTTTAATAAGATCCATGGAACCTTTGTCTAAAAAATATATTTATGGTAATATATTGTTATGAAAAACGACAAGATAAAAGAACTATTAACTAGGGGAGTTGAAGAAATAATTGATAAATCTAGTTTAGAAAAGAAATTAAGAAGTGGCAAACAACTTCGTGTTAAGTTTGGCACTGATCCAACAAGCCCTAATATACACTTAGGTAGATCAATACCAATATTAAAACTAAAAGACTTTCAAGATCTAGGCCACAAAATAGTTTTTATTGTTGGAGACTTTACTGGTTTAATTGGCGATACATCAGACAAAGAAAGCGAACGCCCAATGCTAACTGAGCAAACCGTTAAAGAGAACTTAAAAACATATATTAAACAAGCAGGAAAAATAATTGATATTGATAAGGCCGAAATACACTATAATAGTAAGTGGCTTGGTAAATTAAAATACATGGATATTGGCCACCAAGCAGACTCTTTTTCTTTAAATGAGTTTATCTCTCGGGAGAATATTAGCAAGAGATTAAACAACGGTAAAAGAGTTTCTCTAAGAGAGTTGTTATACCCACTAATGCAAGGATATGACTCCGTAGAAGTAAAAGCTGATGTTGAAATCGGAGGAACTGACCAACGCTTTAATCTGTTAGCTGGTAGGGATCTACAAAGACTCTACGGTCAAGAGCCTCAAGACATTATCACCAATCCTTTAGTTGAGGGGCTAGATGGAAGGAAAATGAGCTCTAGCTTTGGAAACACAATTAACTTGTTTGATTTACCAAACGATATGTTTGGTAAGACAATGTCTCTTAGAGACGATTTAATTATGAAATACTTTAATTTATTAACTCGAATAAACCTAGAAACAATTAAAGAATATGACAATCCTCGTGATCTAAAAATGAAACTTGCTTTTGAAATTACAAAAATGTATCACTCAGAAAGAGAAGCCCAAATCGCTCAGGATTATTTTGTTAAAACTTTCTCTAAAAAAGAAATACCCAGCGATGTGCCAACATTTAAGCCTACTCAATACGACATCTTATCCATTTTAGTTGATTCAAAGCTAGTCCCGTCAAAAGCAGAGGCAAGAAGAACGATTCTACAAGGCGGAGTCAAGATTAATGGTATGGTTGTTAAAGAAATATCGTGCAATGTAGACAAGGATTCGACTATTCAAAAAGGCAAAATTAAGTTTATTAAAATAGTCTAAATTTTGACTTTCGCTATTGGTTTGTATATAATGCTACTATGAATAAAAAGCTAGAATCAATTAAAGAAAAAGCTCTACAAGAAATTAACTCATCAAAAGATGAGAATTCTTTAAACGAAAATTATCGAAAAAATTTTAAAGAACTATCTTCTGTTTTTTCTCAAATGGGGGATTTAAGTTCAGAAGAAAAGAAAGCTATTGGAGTGAAAGCTAACGAAATCAAACAATTGGTTACTAGGGCTTTTGAAGAGAAAAAAGAAACATTTGTCAAAGAAAAAAAGAATAATTCTAGTTTCTTTGACATCACTATACCAGGCAAAAAAACGAAAATAGGTCACTTACACCCAATAACACAAGCAATAAACGAGGCAGAAAACATATTTAGAGGAATGGGATTTTCGTTAGTTGAAGGGCCAGAGTTAGAAGATGAGTGGCATAACTTCGATGCTCTTAACTTTCCCGCAGATCATCCGGCCAGAGAAATGCAAGATACATTTTTCGTAAAATCGAAGAATAAAAAACTATTAATGAGAACTCATACATCTCCAGTTCAAATTAGATATATGAAAACCCATAAGCCACCTTATAGAATTATTGTTCCCGGAAGAGTCTTTAGAAACGAAGCAACTGATGCAAGCCACGAAGTAAACTTTTATCAAATAGAAGGATTGATGATAGATAAAGAAATATCTGTTGCAAACTTTAAGGCAGTAATTGAAGAATTCTGTAGGGCTTTCTTTGGTCAAGATGTTAAGATAAGATTAAGGCCATCGTTCTTTCCTTTTACTGAACCTTCTTTTGAGGTAGATATGAGTTGCTCTGAGTGCAAAGGAAAAGGATGTTCGCTATGTTCTCAAACTGGATGGTTAGAAATACTAGGTGCTGGTATGGTTCACCCCAATGTTTTAGAGAACAGTGGCGTTGATTCTAAAAAATGGCAAGGCTTTGCTTTTGGTTTTGGATGGGATCGGTGGATTATGTTAAAATACAAAATCAATGATGTTCGCCTCTTCTATAACGGAGATTTAAGATTTCTAAATCAATTTTAATTATGAAATTTTCATATAACTGGATACAATCTATTGTAATAAAGAAGCTTCCAAGTCCAAAAGACTTGGCAGATATGATTACTTTAAAATTCTTTGAAGTAGAAGGAATCAAAAAGCTAAAAGATGATTGGATTATTGATATAGATGTTTTACCGAATAGAGCAGGGGACTGCTTATCACATATTGGAGTGGCAAAAGAAATTGCCATTATGCTTAACAGTAAAATCAGAGAAGAAAAAATAAAAATAAGAGAAACATCTAAGAATGGTAAAGACTTCGTCTCGGTAAAAGTATTGGATTATGAAAAATGCCCTCGCTATACCGCTCGTGTAATGACAGATATTAGTGTCGGGGATTCACCTAAATGGATTAAAGAGAGACTAGAATCGTGCGGAGTTCAATCAATTAATAGTGTGGTTGATATTGCTAATTATGTAATGCTAGAAACTGGACAACCATTACATATTTTTGATTTGGATAAATTATCAAACAAAGAAATAATAGTAAGGAATGCTAAAAAAGGAGAGAGCATTACAACGCTAGATAATAATAAATTTAACCTAGACAATAACGTTTTAATAATCGCGGATAGCAAAGAGCCTTTGGCAATCGCCGGAATAAAGGGAGGCAAAAAAGCGGAGATAGACTCAAAAACCAAAAACATAGTGATAGAATCTGCTAATTTCGATAGAACAAACATTAGAATTACTTCAAGAAATATCAAACTAAGAACCGATGCTTCTTTGAGGTTTGAACATGGCCTAGATCCTAATATGACCATCGTTGCAATAGAGCGAACCGCACAAATGATACAAGAAATTTGTTCGGGTCAAATAACAAAAGGAGTTATTGATATTTATCCCAAGAAAATCAAACCAAAAAAGATTAATCTAAATTTATTAAAAGTTGAAAAAGTATTAGGAATAAACATTAAGACAGAGGAAATTAAAAAAATAATCAATAACCTAGGCTTTAAGATATTATCTGCCAAAGAGGATGATTTCGTAATAGAGGTTCCAACTATAAGGCAGGATGTAACAATAGCAGAAGACATTATAGAAGAGATAGGAAGAATTTTTGGATACGAAAAGATAAAGCCCGAACTACCATCACTACCAATAAAATTACCCGAAGAAAATGAAAGTTTCTTTTGGAAAAACGAAATTAAAGAATTATTGAAGTCAGCTGGACTAACTGAAGTATATAACTCTAGTTTTTTAAGTAACGAGCAGTTTGAATCATTTAACTTTCCAAAAGATACATTGGTAGAAATAGAAAAGCCCGCAACTATTGATCAAAGATACTTAAAACCTTCATTAATACCTAGCTTAATTAAGAATATAGATTTTAATAGTAAGTTTTTCGAAGAAATAGAAATATTTGAAATTGGCAATGTGTTTTCTAATCTTAAAGAGGAAGAACACCTCGGCGTTATTCTAAAAAATAAAACTTTCTTTGACGCTAAATCAATTTTAGAATTAGTGGGAGAGAGAATGAGTATAGACTTATCTTTTAAAGCTGGAAACGATGAATTATTTAATCAAACAGCAGAAGTTTTTCTAAATTCAGAAAAAATAGGAATACTAGCAGCTAATTCGAAATTATCAATATTTGAAGTAAACTTTGATAAAATGAAAAAACTGGCATCTAATAAAAAACAGTATGTTCAGATACCAAAGTTTCCCGAATCAAGCAGAGACTTAGCAATAATTGTTCCCATAGAAACTCCTTATGAAAAACTAGCTAATGAAATTAAAAAGCTAAAGCTAGATATTCTAGAAAATATATTTCTTTTTGATGTCTATACTGGCGACGAACTACCGAAACAAAGCAAAAGCATAGCTCTAAGATTAACTTATCGTGGAGACAGAACCCTAACTAGCACGGAGGTTAACGAAGCTCATAGTATGATTATCAAAAGTCTAGAAAAAAACAATAACTGGAACGTAAGAAAATAATATGAAATTTACACAATTATTTAGTAAAACCAAAAAAGATAGTCCAAAAGATGAGGTTAGCAAGAACGCACAACTCTTAATAAAAGCTGGCTATATTCACAAAGAACTGGCTGGCGTCTATACCTATTTACCCCTAGGTCTCAAAGTTATCAATAATATATCAAATATTATTAGAGAAGAAATGAATAAGGTTGGTGGTCAAGAGATACTAATGACAGTTCTCCAAGATAAAGGTCTTTGGGAAAAGACTGGTCGTTGGAATGACGATGTCGTAGACGATTGGTTTAAAACAAAACTTAAAAACGATACAGAATTAGGTCTTGGCTTTACTCACGAAGAGCCATTAGTAAACTTAATGAAAAACCACATTAATTCATACAAAGACTTGCCAATATACCCATATCAAATACAAACAAAATTCCGCAACGAATTAAGAGCTAAATCTGGACTAATGAGAGGAAGAGAATTCTTAATGAAAGATATGTACTCTTTTTCTAAAGACAAAGAAGAACACGAAGCATTCTATGAGAAAATGAAAGGTGTCTATATGAACATATTTAATAAACTAGGACTTGGAGATAAAACATATATCACAATATCATCGGGTGGTTCTTTTTCTAAATACTCCTACGAATTCCAAACAATGTCCGAAGCAGGAGAAGATATTATATATATTATAGACCAAGAAAAGAAATTAGCTATTAATAAAGATGATTTTAACGAAGAAATTATTAAAGATTTTAATTTAGAAATAAAAAAAGAAAATTTGATTAGCTCTAAATCAATTGAAATAGGGGATATATATAGTTTGGGATTTAAATACTCCGAAGCGATGAACTTAAAATACACTACCAAAGATGGAGAAGATAAATTTGTATATATGGGTTGTTACGGAATAGGAATTCCAAGATTAATGGGTGCGGTTGTAGAGAGTAATAGCGATGACAAGGGAATTGTTTGGCCTAAAGAAATATCTCCATTTGATATTCACCTAATAGGATTAGATAAAGTCGCAGATACTTCTAATAAAATATATGATGGGTTGATTGAGCGAGGCTTTTCTGTTCTCTATGATGATCGTGCAGATACAAGTGCTGGTATAAAGTTTAATGACGCTGATTTGATTGGTATTCCAATACAAATAATTATCGGAGAAAAGAAACTAAAAAACAATGAGTTAGAAATAAAAGATAGAAAAACTCAAGAAATCAAAACTGTATCTAGTATTTTCTAATCCAGTAATGAG
>NPIE01007774.1_pt2 | contig 100387 bp, 85 predicted proteins | sample 8637661 | NCBI WGS metagenome assembly NPIE01 (sample SAMN07420842, study PRJNA396082) | bioreactor metagenome | isolation source: sample BA12 brine-fed electro-methanogenic bioreactor BA | place: Japan: Kochi | collected 2016-12-09
CCCGTCTCGCCTTTGGTGAGGCGAGGATCCTCGACTGAAAGTCGGGACAATAGAACAATGAAACAATTGAACAATAAATTTATGTGTCTTATGTGGTTAAAAATCCGCGCCCATCACTGCCTGCCGGCAGGCAGGAGCTTTTTCAGCGCCAATCCGCGTTCTATCCCCTCAGTATTTCCCCCAGAAATCCGTTACATCAAAATAGATCATTTTCGTCCTTTTGCTTTCTTTTACAGCAATTTCATAAATGTAATATTCCTTTCCTTCTTCTTCTTTAGCACCCTTGCTGAAAATTACCCAGTCGGGGCCCTGCTTGCCGTAAGTTTCGCTGAGGTAATGTTTGATGGCTTTCATGCCCTGGTTCATATTCCCGGCATTTTGGATCACGATGGCCTTGCTGTAATTTTTTCCATTGCCCCCGGAATACATTATATTCCCATAATTCAGGTTCTGAGCGGGTTGGGATGAGGAACATGCTGCTATTGTTACAACAAGGATGAATAGAAGGATCTTTGGTATTTTCATGATTCTCTTTTATTTACAATCTCCAAAACATATATCCATTTTTCGGGCTTTATTGATCAGCGCATGATCAGGCGGCACCGTTCGCAGTTTGCTTGCAACTTCATTCAGGGAAATGGAACCAATACGATCTCCTGTAATATTCACCATCTGCCCGAATTTACGTTCATGCATCAGCTGCACGGCATGAGCACCAAAACGGGTCGCCAGTATGCGGTCGTTGGGCGAAGGACTGCCACCCCGCTGTATATACCCCAGTATAGTTTCACGGGCCTCCTGATCAGTATTTTTTCTGATTTTCTTGCTGATGTATTGTGCAGCGGATCCCGTTTTGGGTTTCTTGATACCTTCTGCTACAACAACAATCGAATAGGGTTTTTCTTTCGTTGCCCTGTTCTGTAAATATTCATAAACGGTTTCCAGGTCATATTCTACTTCTGGAAGCAGGATCACATCCCCGCCGCCGGCAACCCCTGAATAAAGCGCCAGCCATCCCGCATGATGTCCCATAATCTCGATAACCATGATCCGTTTGTGGGAGTTGGCCGTGCTGTGCAGGCGGTCGATGGCATCGGTGGCGATCCAGAGTGCGGAATCAAAGCCAAATGTTACATCGGTACCCCATACATCATTGTCGATGGTTTTGGGCAGACCGATGATGTTTAGTCCTTCCTCAGCCAATCGGCTGGCCGTTTTCTGTGTGCCATTGCCTCCGATACAAACCAGGCAATCCAGTCCCATTTCTTTGTAATGCTTCTTGATCAGCTTGGGTTTATCGATACGATTCATCCCGGAGCCCATTTTCTTGAAGGGTTTTTCGCGGGATGTGCCGAGGATGGTACCTCCCAGTGTCAAAATTCCCGACAGGTCTTTCTCCTCCAATTGAACATATTCTTTGTTGATCAGTCCCAGGAAACCGGATGAGATCCCGAGAACCTCCATGCCATATTCCACGATGGCTGTTTTTCCGACCCCGCGTATCGCGGCATTGATGCCGGGACAATCACCCCCGGCAGATAAAATCCCTACCCGCATGCCTTTGCTTGATTTGCTCATCTTAATGGATTAACACAAATACTAAAGTAATAACTAAAGATGGGGGGATGTATTTTAATTTTCAGGAATTATCAACAGAGGAGGGCCACGAATACACGAATGGATTACAAATTTTGAATGACACGAAAAAGGAGTTTTGGAGCCACGAATGCACGAATGGAGTACAAATCTTGAATGACACGAAAAAGGAGTTTTGGAGCCACGAATGCACGAATGGAGTGCAAATTTTGAATGACACGAAAAAGGAATTTTGGAGCCACGAATGGATTATATAAGAGTAATTTCACGAATACCAGATTTGTGTGATTTAAAGCTTCAGTTAATTTGTGCATTCGTGGCGATTTGATTTGGCTTTGAATGCCAGGCTAAACCTTCAGCTCCTCCCCCTCTGATTTGGCGATGATCACGGCACCGCAGCTGTCGCTCCATACATTGGTGGCTGTTCGGAACATATCAAGGATGCGATCAACCGAAAGGATCAGGCCAACACCTTCGAGTGGAAGTCCGACTGCTGAAAGAATAACAGAGATCATCACCAGTCCGGCCATGGGAATACCAGCAGCACCAATCGATGCGAGCAATGCCGTTACCACCACGATGATCTGCTGTCCGAATGTCAGATCAACTCCGTAGGCCTGGGCGATGAATATAGCCGCAACACATTCATAAAGAGCAGTACCATCCATGTTGATGGTGGCTCCCAGGGGCAAGGTAAAACTGGAAATCTTATTGGAAACACCATCGTTCTCCTCAACTGCCTGAATCGTAAGGGGCAGTGTAGCACTTGAAGAAGAAGTGGACCATGCTGTGAGCAAAGGGGTAGTAACGTTACGGAAATGCCTGAGGGGTTTCGCCTTGCCAATAAATCGGGTTAGCAATGGCAAGGTAATAATTGCATGAACGGCCAGGGCAAGGATCACCGACAGCATGTAAACACCCATGCTCTGGGCCAGATCAACAATATCTCCTGATTCACTCACCTGCAGGGCCACGATCCCGAAAACACCAAAAGGTGCAAAACGGATGATGAAAAAAGTGATTTTCATCATCACATCAAAAACTGCATCAAAAAAATCTGTTAAAACTTTCTTTGATTTGTTATTGACCTGCGTAATGAAAAAACCGAATAAAATGGCAAAAAAGATAACCGACAGCATGGCATTATCCACAAAAGCCTGGAAGATATTGGTCGGTATGATCTTGATCAGGGTCTGCCCGAAGGAGTCGGTAATGATATCAAGATCTTCGACATTCTTTAAAAGACCAAGATCGGCGCCCACACCAGGCTGCAACATATTTACAAAAAAGAGTCCGGTCAGAATAGCCAGGGTACTTGTGAGAACATAATAAGAAATGGTCTTCAGTCCCAGGCGTCCCAGATTTTCGGCATTCCCAATGCTGGTAACACCTGAAATGATTGAACTCAGTATAAGAGGTATAATGATCATTTTCAGGGCCCGGATAAAAAGATCACCCATCCAGCTGATATATTCAACATATTCAGGTATAAAAACCCCATACAAAACGCCCATAACCAGAGCCAGTAAAATCTGCCAGTGCAACGGAAATTTCTTCAACATACAAGCATTCGTATTATGAGAGGTCTAAATTAATAAAAATTGAGTACCAGCCGTGAATTGACCGGATGAGATCCGGTTTATTTATCGTAATTTTAAAGTATTAAAACGCCTTGTGCGGTTTGATTGTAAGTTGTTAATAGTCAGGGTCACACTGAGCGGAGTCGAAGTGTGAGGGCCCAGTCTTCGACTCCGCTCAGACTGACAACCACTGACATGCGAAATCAAATTGCACAACGGATTATAAAACTAACAAGATGAAAAACCTGTACCTTCTACTATTCAGTTTGGCATCCATTGCCCTTTCAGCACAGCATACCAATATCCTGATCGATGACAACCAGGCTGGCTACAAACCCTGCGAGCCCTCCATTATTATCAATCCGCAGAATACCGACCACATCGTGGCCGGGGCCATCATCAATCGTTATTATTATTCGCTGGATGGCGGCGAATCCTGGGAGAAAGGATTCCTGGAATCCCCTTATGGTGTCTGGGGTGATCCGGCACTGGAAGTGGATACCAGCGGAAGTTATTATTATTTCCACCTGTCCAATCCAGTGGTTGGCAACTGGATCGACCGCATCGTTTGCCAGAAGGTGGATGCCATCGGGGGCGAATGGGGCAGCGGCACCTACATGGGATTGAACGGCGACAAAGCCCAGGACAAACAGTGGCCCGTGATCGACCGGACCAACAACAATATTTATGTAAGCTGGACACAATTCGACCAATATGGTACAGCCAATCCGGATTATTACAGCAACATCCTTTTTTCAAAATCCACGGATGGTGGGCAAAGCTGGAGTGAAGCCCTGCAAATCAACGAGGTTTCGGGGAATTGTGTCGACAGCGACAATACTGTTGAAGGCGCTGTTCCGGCCGTAGGACCGAATGGCGAAATATATGTTGCCTGGGTGGGACCTGCAGGCCTGGTTTTCGACCGATCCCTTGACCAGGGTGAAACCTGGCTGGATGAGGATATTTTCATCAGTGATGTACCCGGAGGCTGGGATTATGATATCCCGGGCATCAACCGCTGCAATGGTTTGCCCGTAACCAAGTGCGACCTGAGTGGAGGACCAGATCACGGAACAATCTATGTGAACTGGACAGACCAGCGAAACGGAAGCGATGATACCGATGTTTGGCTGGTGAAATCCACCGATGGTGGGAATACATGGACAGCACCTGCCCGGGTGAATGACGATCCTCCCGGAAAACAACAATTTTTCACCTGGATGGATGTTGACCAGGCTACCGGCTACCTGTGGTTTGTATGGTACGACAGAAGAAACTATGAAAACAGCAATACGGATGTTTACATGGCTGTATCCAGGGACGGAGGAGAAACTTTCATCAATTTCAAGGTCAGCGAAAGTCCCTTCATCCCCACTTCAAATATTTTCTTCGGGGATTATACCAATGTATCAGCTTACGACAATGTGATCAGGCCGATCTGGGCCAGGCTGAATAGCGGTGAGCTAAGCATATGGACGGCCCTGGTTGATCCCTATATCGTTGGTCTGAAAGAAGAGATCCCCAGCCTGGCAAGCCTGGAACAGAATTACCCCAATCCCTTCAAGGTGAGTACAAAGATCGCCTACAAGATCATGGAACCCGGAGATGTCAGCCTGAGTATTTATAACATCTATGGGGAAAAGGTCATGAATCTTTTCGAAGACAAATATCATTTCCGTGGAAAATTCATCGAAAGCTTCGAACCAGCTGAACGTGGATTGCCGGCAGGTGTATATTTCTTCCAGCTCTCCACTGCAAATAATGTACTCAAACGCACAATGGTATTTGTGAAATAACTGCCTGCCGTCTGCCAACTGCTGACTGCCCACTGCCGATTGCCGAGTGCCGACTGCCGACTGTTTACTGCCAACTGCCAACTGCCGACTGCCGACTACCCTATCGCTACTCGAAATAGAAATCAATCATCCGCTGTATTGCCCTTTCACATGCTCCGCAAAAGGTATCATCCCGGAAGGTATGCATCAGGCAATCATAACGGGGACGGTACACTCCTTTAGCTGTATATCCACCGCCTTCAAAAACGCCAAGTACATCCATATAGGGCTCTGTTTGCGGCGTAGGTACCGGAATGCTATCGGCAAGCATGTCCTTCCATTTTGAGCCGAAATCTTTTAAGGTGGTGAGATTGGGTTGCCAGGGCTCGGTTTCCGTATTGTAAAAATCCGTGTAGGCTACCTCATCCGCATAATACTCATCCCCCAGTCCGGCAAAACCATGCCCGAACTCATGGATAAAGATCTTGGCAGCAGCCCGGTTGCTATTTACGCTGAGACAGTAAAAATTGTAAATTCCTCCGCCTCCGTACTTGGGGTCATTGGCCAGGATGTAGATCTGATCGTAGGGAGCATTGGCCGCCAGGTCGCGCATGCTTTTGTTATCCATGGTCATACAATAACGTTCCGAATCAAAGGTGTAGAAAGTTGAATTCAGGATGGTCCTTTTCCAGACGGAATCAGCCGGGATGTCAATGCCTGAATCGTCTGAAGGGGCCATGACGCCCCGTATATTGAATTTATCCATGTTCCTGTCGTAGGGAGCAAATGCGAACAATGCCTCTTTAAAAGTATTGCAATCCTCCTGAAACAATTCCATTTCGGCTTCGGTGTAACCATCGGGCAGGATAATTATGTCTACCCTTTCGGCCGGATCACCTGTAACATAAGCATCATAAACCGGAAATTGAAGCCTTTGCCCGGGCTGGATGAAATAGGAATCCACATCTACTTCATAACTGAACTTCCTGACCAGCTCTCCCTCCCAGCTGCGGCTGAAAAAATCCACCCGTACATCATTTTTGGGAAAAGGAAATACAATGCTCTCAGAAAAAGAGCGTGTCGTCTTTCTGGCTTCATCCGTGGTTTGCCATTCTCCGAACAGGCTTGAATATCCCCTTGAATAGATCAGGCTGTCGGTGGCCAGGTCAAACACCTTGAAGCAATATTTACCATATCCGAAAGTATCAATGAGATTCACTTTTGAACCACCCCAGTATGGTTCTGCAAGCAATTCATCAATGGAGTATATTTCCTTTTCGTGATCACCGGTATGGTAATAATCGATCCGCAGGCTACGATCCTGGAAATATTTCTCAAATTGTGCCTGAACGCTGATTGCAAACAGCAAAGCAGTGATAATAATAAGCTTTTTCATCCAGTTTGATTTTCTACAAATTTCCGAAAAAATATTTCATCTGTAAGATTCTTGAGAAATGATAATTATCTTAGAATACATATAAATAAGCAAAAAATCACCATATGTTCTGTACAATCCCTGATTCTTTCTGTATTTTTGAACTGAGAAAGAACATGATATAGCATTTCAAAGCAAGTTCACGAAAAGATCTGAATTTTCCATTAAAAACAAAACAAAAGGATTTTGCGTTTCAAATTAACTTTCACCGTTGACAGGGTAAAAAGTCCTTTACCCATCTTACCGGTTCAATACCAGTACCCGGTTTCCTGCTGGATTTACAAAACCATCCGCGAAGGCAATCCCGATTACAGGGGCTGGTTAAAAAAGAATGGTTTTATTTCCAGCAAGCAGGTATTCAAATTATTCAATTTTTCAAACTTCCTGCTGGATGAAGGGGATTATGAAATCCGGGGCGACAGGATCATGTTGCTGAATGATGAATTGACGATGATCCTTTCCAGCCTGGTCAAAGTTGATATCAGTGAATACGTGAAAGGCCTCTTTACCGGGCAGGAATTATCGTTGGGAGATAAAAAAAGCAGGGTGTTTTTCAACATAAGCAGGGTGACTCCAATGGAAGAAGATATCCCGGAGCAGCCTCGCCTCAAGTTAATCTCCCCCGTGGTAGTCAGCAGTGAGAGCATACCCGAGGAAAACAAGATGCCGGGAAGTTTTCTCATACCCGGCGACGAGGAATACAAATACTATTTCTTCAAGAACCTTGTGCAAAAAGAGATGATCAATAATGGAAATGATCCTGCGAAAGCAGCAATGGATCTTGAAGACATTGAACTGGACATCCTGAGCGATCCTGTTAGGGTTCCCACGCCTATTAAATCAGGGAATGAGGACCCTACGAACATTCCTGCCTATCGTTTTGAATTCCAGATCAAAGCACCGGAACACCTGATCCGTTGTGGAATGAATGCAGGTTTTGGCGTACTTAACAGTAAAGGATTTGGTTGTGCTGAAGTACTTGAAGAGGAGGATGATTACCCCTATCCGGTCCGCTGAAAATTCCGACTGAGACATTCATGCTCCCTAAGATGCATCACAGCGATTGTAAAAAAAATTCTACAATCAAGTGTGGAAAATTCCTCTATGTGTTATGAAATCTATCCGTTTTTCGCAGATGCTTTGCGGGATGCGCTCATCATAACGATCCCGATGATCAAGACAGCAAGGCTGATGATCAATGGGGTCCAGTTGGCTGAGCTCACAGCGATGTCAACACCAAAGAGGTTTAAAGATTCTGATTGTTGTATCGCCTGAATTCCGAAGTTAATACTACCTGCCAGGCCTAAAATAAATAAAATGATTCCTGCAATTTTCATAAGATTCAGTTTTGTTTTAATGGAAGTGTGCAAAACTACGACCAGAAAACTCAATACATCTTCGCCCAGCCTTTTGAATTAAATCAAAGGATCTTCCTCGGAATATGGTTCGGAAGCCTGGTCAGCAATTCATAGTTCATGCTGTTGTTCATATCGCTGAATGAACTGACAGAAATTGAAGTATCCCCTTGCTCCCCGATGAGTACTACCTCATCGCCCACTTTAAGATTTTCAACATCCGTTACATCAATCACTACCATATTCATATTCACAGTTCCCACCACGGGCACCCGTTTACCGCCTGCAAGCACATGGCCATTATTGCTCAGGGTTCTGCTAAAGCCATAGCCGTAGCCAACAGGAACGGTGGCGATCCTGCTGTCGCGATTGGTAATATAGCTTCTGCCATAACTCACATATTTACCTTTTTTCACCCGGTTGATACTCATGATCTCACTTTTCCAGGAAAGCACCCTGTGCAGGGGATCTTCCTCGAATCCTTCGTTCTTCATGTGCATCATCATTGTTTCATCACTGGGCCAGAAACCATAGTTAGAAATTCCCACACGCACCATATCCAAAATAGAATCAGGATAATTAAGCACCCCGGCTGAACAGGCCAGATGCCTGTATCTGGGTTGAAATCCTTCAGCATGAAACCAGCTGCACAAAGATTGGAAGGTATCTATTTGCCTGATGATCCTCTTATAATTCACAATGCTTTCGGCTCCGGCAAGATGGGAGCATATTCCTTCTATTATGAGATATTTTGAATTGTTCTTCAGGATCTTTACAACCTCCTCCAGTTCATCTTCGGAAAAACCTGTGCGGTGCATGCCTGTTTCCAGTTCAATGTGTATCCTGGCCGCCCTGTTCATCTTGCGGGCTACTTCTGCAACCATTTTGAGCCGGTGCAGAGTAAACACAAAAAAGGAAACATCCCTTTCGATGGCCCAGTGTAAATAATCATCATCAATAAAGCCCATGATCATCAGATCACAATCATCCCTTTTAATCTCATAGGCTCTTTTTGCCTCGGCCAAACTGAAAACTGAAAAATGATCCAGACCGCAATCTTCTATCATTGGCAGCAATTCTTCAATACCATGTCCGTAGGCATTTGCCTTTACCACCATGGAGTAGCGGGCATCTCCACCAATTCTTTTTTGAATGTAGCGAATATTGTTGTTGAGAGCACTTTTGTTGAGTTCGATAAAGGATGTATGCAGCATTTTTATTGGTTTTTGATGGGGTTTAAAGCAATTTTTTTGAAACTGTTAACTGCTTTAAATATCAAATTTAAAAATTTAATTCTATTGTTTTCGCAATCATTCTTGTTTATCTTTACCTGAACAAACAATCAAGGAGGTACAATAATGAAAAACAAAACAAAGAAAAAGACAAAGAAACTGTTTTTTATGCTCCCCCTGTTTCTCCTGATCAGTCTTTTACTAATTGCAGAAAACATCAATATCCAGGTATCCCCCAATGTCCTAAACCTGCAGAGCAATGGGGTGGTGGTGACTATCCATACCGATATTGCTTACTCGGATGTGGATGCTTCAAGCGTCAAACTGAATGGCGTTTTGATACAGAGTTGGAAAGCCGACAACCAGGGTAATTTTGTCGCTAAATTCAACATGGATGATATCAAAGATCTTCCGGGTTTGATGATCGGTGAATACAATGCCCTCACCCTGGAAGGTTTGAAGTATAGCGGTGAAACTTTCACAGGTACAGATGAAATTCTGGTTGTCAACAATATTCGGAAAGGAAAATAGCAATCTTTTCGACTATTTGCATTGACCTTTTCCTTGCTCTCAGCTTGAATATACGTGCACGCTGTTCTGTGCCGAAGGCAGGTAATTGATCCCGAACCAGCAGATCAGCAGCACCACAAAAGCCAGGGCCAAAATCCACAGGGATGATTTTACATTCTTCTTTTTGTTTACCCGGAAATGAATGTAAAGCAGGTAAACAAGCCAGGTCAGGAAGGCCCAGGTTTCTTTGGGATCCCAGGTCCAGTAATGGCCCCAGGCTTCCTTTGCCCAGAGGGCACCGAACAATAATCCAAAAGTGAGAAAGGCAAATCCAATATAAACAATATTGTCTGCCAGCTTGATGGTCCTTTCTGTTGGTTTATTCTTGTACAGCAAGTAAAGACCTTTGGCCCCCATGAGTGAAGAGACAGCCAGCAGGGCATAGCCGATGATATACACAATCACATGCGGGATAAACCAGGGGCTTTGCAAAGCCGGCATCAGGGTTTTATCAAAGGTATCGGGATTTAAAACATTGACCAGTAAAAATACGATCCCCATGATCAGGCTGTATGCCAGTAACCATAAGAGCCTCCAGCGGTAATAAAGGACTACCCCGATCAATGCAACAGAAATGGAGTACCACAAACGGGTCTCTCCCAACGTCCTGAAGGGAGGCCTTTCCAGGCTCATCCAGAGTCCTATGGTAAAAATACTGATGGAAACAAGCCCAGCTATCAGAAGCAGGTCGGGCAGCAATTTTACTTTTTTCGACAGCACCAGCAAGATCAATGCTGCGATCCACAGCGCTGATGTTATCATCACATAAGTTGGGAAATCAGTCCAGTTCATTTTCAGTTTTTTTGTTTGTTGTTCTACCCATCCATACCAGGTATAGCGAACCCAGCAGTATCATAAAAATACCAACGAATACCACCGGCAACCAGGGATCCCTTACAACTTCCACAATACTTATCTGTGACCACTTACCCATTCTTTCATCAAAGCCCGTCTGATATATCGTCCAGCCGTGGAGCCGGAAAGGATCATTGACCCTGATCGTAAAATCCTCGTAATCCTTCATTGTGGTAAAAAAGCGGATATCAGAGCTGTATTCTTTTGGAGCAGGTACTCGCATCGCAATGGCCCAGCGATCGGATAAATGAAGGAACTTATTTGGCAGAAGAAAACTTCCACTTGTTATCCAGCCTTCTGCCAGATCAGCCGTTTTCAGATTCTTTACGCTGATTTTAGCAGCAGGTGGAGCCCCAACCTTATTGCTTGAAAAATAACTTCCTTTATTCGGATAAGCATCCGTGAGAAAAGTGTCAATGAAGATCTCCCAGTTGCCGAATGCGCCTGCATATCCCTCTTCGACTTCAATCAGTTGCCCCATTTCCTCAATGGCAAATTGCCCGGTCTTCTTATCCACCAGTCCGATACTTGGGGGATACTGCTTGATCCTGAAATCAAGCAATTTCAACGCAAACGGCATCTGGTAGGGTCTTCCTTCGCTGTCATAAGCTGTGAAAACAGCCTGGTTCTCCTGCAGGGTCATATTGAGCCTTTTAAGGTCAGCAGATCCCAGTGAGGCAGCAATGATCACCACAAACAATCCACCATGGTTAAGAAAAAAAGCAAAGTTCTTAAAGCTGAAAGGTAAAAATCTTCTTACACTTGTATAACCCAGGATGATCAACAAATAAAAAGAGGCCAGGATATACGGCCAGCTCTTGATCACATGGGTCAGACCAAGATCCACCAGAAGGGATCCGCTGGTTTCAGCGCTTTGTGGTATGAAGCCCAGCAGCAAAACCAGTATGGTAAAAATGGATATTGAGGCAATGGCTGCAGGGGTGCTTGACAGCCATTTCATGACCGGATGTTTTACTATCCTGTATGAAAAGATGATATAGGCAATCAGGGCCACGATCAGGATCATGTTATAAGGCCATCTGGGCAGATAAATAGCATCTGCAGGGGAAATGAGTTCGATCAGAAACCCGAGGATGAGAATGGCAAAGCCAATTGTAAAACTCTCACGGTATCCCCAGGGGTATTGCCAGATTTTCCTCCGGTCCTTCTTCAAATTCAGTTTTTTAGTCATTTAGTCCTAATTAAATCCCTTCCACGTGCGGCTTCGGGGCATTTATCTTCTTACTTTCAAGGAAAACAAAAGTAAGAAATATACAGTTACGTATATTTATAAATATTTTAAATAGAACGGTATATGATTAATATCAATCAAATGAACAAATTTTAATATATTTGAATGGGTACATATCATCCCGGATATCGACATGACAAACTTTTCAGCAATTAAAGAAAAACATTGCGCTTTTTGTGACCGCAAATCACCCCTCTTCAGCGTTTTGAGCAAAAAGGAACTTAACTTCATTAATTCCAACAGGATAGAGGTCAGATTCAAGGCCGGGGAAATCATACGAAAGCAGGGCGCCTTTCTTTCGCACGTGATCTCAATCAACAATGGCATGGCCAAAATGTACCTGGAAGGTCAGAATAATCATGACATAATTCTGAAGATCATCAAACCAAGCAATTTTATCGGCGGTCCAGGCATGTATGTCGATCACCGGCACCATTATACCGTAAAAGCTTTAACGGAAACCTCTGCCTGTTTCCTGGAGGTAAATGCATTTAAAGAATTGTTGCATTCAAACAATGTATTTGCCGATAAATTCTTTGAGGATTTCAGCAGAAATACCCTGACCACTTACGATCGCCTGATGAATCTCACACAAAAACAGATTCCGGGACGTATGGCCGACGGATTGATCTACCTGAGTGAAGAGATTTTCGAAAGCCATGAATTCGAGCTGGTTTTATCCAAAAAGGACCTGGGAGAACTGAGCGGTATGTCATCAGACAGCGCGACCAAAATACTGCGTGCCTTCCGTGAAGAGGGCATCATTGAAATAAAGACCAGTTATATCGTCATTAAAAATATGGATGAGTTGTTCCGGATCAGCCGGAACGTTTAAGGCATGTATCTTTTCACTTTTTGTTTTCAGGATCACGTCCAAACCACGATCAGCATTTCTCAACAGAACTTCACAAAAGCAAAAGCTTTCGAAAAACTGCGTGGATCCATCTTTGGATCAGCTAGTGTCATGTCAAGCTTAATTTGACGGATTATTCACCCGGTGACTTTGAGCTATGCCCGTTTGTCTTTAGTCACCGGATAAATTGCGCCGGAAAAACTACTATTGACATAACACTAAGCTGCATGACAAGATTATGCAGACATCTAACTTTAATACAATTTGAAATGGCACTCAGAACATGCAGTCGTTTTCCAGACTTCTCCAATATCGACAGGATGCCTGAACTCCAGTGTTGTATCGCTGGTAGCATATTCCAGCTGACCGGGGTATCCCTGGCTGATAATATCATGACAGATATTGCAATCACGGGTAATCGCGTGGTTTGCCTGACTGACATGTTTATCATCATGGCAGCGGTGACATCCATCGGATTCCACATGCCCCAGGTGATTGGGATACACATCCCACCTGACTTTCATCTCCGGAAAAATGTTCTTTCTAAATTCCTCCTGGATTGTTGCAATGGCCTGTTCTACAAGGGCAGCACTGGAGTCAAGTATCTCGGGATACATCAGGTCATAATAAAAATTAACTTCCTGTTCGATGAATTCCATTGCACTGTCGGTTGTAGGAAACTCTTTATTGAGTATATCCATGCTCACGATCTTAATGTCGGGAAGATTTTTCGAAATGGCGCCCCTTGTCATTGCATCATCAATAAAGTCGACGGGGTCACGGTAATCGTGCGAAGGCCGGTTATGGCAATCCATACAGTCCATGGTACGTAACTCACTTTTCTCCATTTTGGTGGGGTCACCTTCAAAATCCTCATTCACATAAATGATCTCTTCCCCTGTTTTAAGATTGGTATATTTCACCCATGGAATGGTATCTCTTTTTTCAGTTGTGGCAATGTATTCGATCTTTACATCAGGATTGATGTGCCAGTGAATGCCTTCCTGAAGTCCCAGTGCACTCAGTTTGGGTCCTACTTTCATATTCAGGTTTATATCCCATTCTGTGTTGCTTTCATCAGCCAGGTAATGCTTTTTAGCAATCAGCTGTCTGGCATAAAATTTTTCCGGCCAGTGACACTGCTCGCAGGTTTCTCTTGCCGGACGCAGATTACTTACAGGCGTTGTAATGGGTTTAGGGTAATTTCCTGTTGTAACAGCATATACCTGGTATAAGCCTGACATCTTGGAACGAACATACCAGTCAGCACCAGGACCAACATGGCAGGTAACACATGCAACTCTGGCATGTGGTGAGTTCTGGTAGGCCACATATTCGGGTTTCATTACTTTATGACAAACTTTCCCACAAAATTCTACGGATTCGGTATAATGGAATGCTTCATAACTTCCGATCGCCGAAAGCAAGAGAAAGAGCACAGACCCCAGGCCAAAAATAAGTGTTGCCTTCCGCTGTTTTTTTTCATTAAAATCAATGCGGGGCCATTTTCTTTCGTATACCTGACCACTCTTCTTTTCACGCCTGATCTTGCGCCACATCCCGATAGGAATAAGGATCAGGCCGATGATCATGAATACTGGCAGAATGATATAAGTAAACAAACCAAGATAGGAGCTTCCCTGATCGAAGACTACCGACACAACAAATAAAAACCCGACCATGAACAAACTGATGATCGCGATAACTGATCCGATTAAAGAAAGCCAATTGTTATAAGATTGAGGAAGTTTCATTGTTTTTTGTATTAAAGATAAGTAAATATTTTAAGTTGATAAAGAAATTGTTGAATATAAAAATGGATACAAGACCAGTAGTCATAGGATTTCAAAGTGAAGCCTCTGTTTTGTGTTTCTTCTTCAAAACCTGGATCTCCAATTCAAGATCTTCTTTCATCCTGTGTAAAAAAACCCTTCCCTCTGAAGTAAGCTCCTTGATGCATAAATTTCTTAGAATGGTATTGATCACTTTTATTTGCTCCTCCTTGGCATAAATGCGATAATTCGTACCCAGTTTTACCAGATTGTTCTCAAACATAGTATTTTCAGGTCTTTTCTTTTGTGTCAACTTAGTTAATATCAAAAATAAGCCTTGAAGGAAAAGAATGCAATGAATTGCTAATGAAATAAGCTGGAGATTTGAAGGATAAATGGCTCCAAAAACGCAGGCATAGAACGGATAAGTATTGATATTTGTCAATACTGGGTAGAATAAAAACCGGGGTGTTCAATTTGATCATCCCGGTTGTGGATTGCTCCGCCAGTTGTGAATTGTTAATCTTTTCCTTTTCGGGATTTCCGATCATTCTACTTATGCCATCCGTTAAACATGGACTTAAAATTGCTTGTGGCCGTTGTTCCCAAGGTACAAAAATAAATGTGCACCAGCATAAATACGGACACAAAAAAGCCCATGATCGCATGCAGTATGGCTGTCATACTTATGCCGCTATAGCCAAACACATTGGTAACGATGGTTTCGGGGTAGAGCAAAGCCCATCCAGTGATGAATAATAGAGGAATCACCAGAAACATAATCATTACATAAGAAAACTTCTGAAGGGGGTTAAATTTCCGCTTTTCATCAATGGGGTAAGGCGCCTTCTGCCCCCTGAAAATACCTACGGTATAGTAACGGAACTGATTCATCAATCGCTCCTTGAGGCCATTCACTTTCAGCTTATAGTATTTTCCATTGCCGGTAACAATGTTGGCAATGATAAACCAGATATAACTGATGGTAAGCAATACACCTGAAATATTATGCAAGCTCACAGCCAGATCGAATCTCATGAAGGGGTAATCTGGATTCGAATACTGCATACTCAGTCCGGTGAGTATAAGTAAAAGGCACAATATGGCATTTATCCAATGCCAAATACGTATCGATAAAGGGTATAAATATATTTTTACTGACATTTCCTGTTATTTTTTAATAATTCTTAAAACAGCGTGGGTAAAGATTCCAATAAAAACAAGGCCAAACAAAGCAACGCTAATCCAGTTTAGATAAACATTCCTGTTGGCACCAATCACATAGGCTTCATTGAGAATTGATCCATTGATAAAGCCTGCTTTATTTCTTCTTTCCTGTGCCTGGTGTTTATACAGAGACGCCATCAGGATTGAATTATCACTGTGGCATTCAACGCATTTTTTTACAGCATTTTCTTTTGGCATGATCTGATGGGCTACCAGCAGGGTATCGCTGCTAAGAGCATGGCACTCAATACAACGAACACTCTTAAAATGCAGAGCCTGATTTGGAAGCCACTCGTGTGTTTCAAGAATATTGGGATTCCTGGCATCGGTAAGTAACTGATATTTGTCGATATCGGCATGACAGCTCAGGCAGATCTCATTATCATAAATGATGATCTCTTTAACATTGAGGTTGGTCCGCGCATTGATTTTGTATTCGTGCGGATCATGGCACATCCAGCAGGTAAACGTTTCATCATGCCTGGATGAATGCACGCTGTTTTCAAATTCTTCCTGGATCTGTTCAAAATTATACATAGCATAATCTTCATCTCCTGCATGACAATCCAGGCAGGTATATTTTAATTCCATCCGCAGGTATCCGGGATGGGGAAATTCCTCATACTCATAAGAGTGGCAGTCGATGCAAACAAATCCGTCGTGGTTAGAGTTATAAAAATCAGTAGAATCGATCACATAATAAGGATTCATTCTTTCCTTTACATCTGTTTCGGTCCATTCGTTGTAATAAGTATAGAAATTATCTCCATGGCATTTCAGGCATTTTTGGTTCTCTATTACATTTTCGGGAACTTCATTATCATCTTGTCCCCAGGCAATTCCAGCCATTAGCAGCACTGGAATGAGCAATAAAAATCTCATGATTCAGGTTTTAAAATACAGTAAAATTGAATAGAAAATAATATAAATTGGGTGCCCGCAAATGGGCACCCAACTCAAAGGCCCTTATTTTTTCATCGACCGAATATAGTTTATTACAGCCCACCTGTCCTCTTCTTCGGGGATCTTGCTTTCATAATTTGGCATTTCATCCCTTCCAATGAAGGATTTATAATACAACACACCGTCTTTCTGATTCTGGAATTCTTCGGATGTGAAGTCGCTGCAATAAGTTTCAAGCTGCTTAGCTTTGGGACCATCACATTCCCCTTTATTTCCGTGGCATGATTTGCAATGCTTTGCATAAAGCATTTTACCGATTCTTTCAAGGCTTGCATCATCCTTGTAGGGATTTTCCATTTCTTCATATTTTGATGGAATATCCCAGGGTTCAGGTTGTTTTTGTTCCTGCGGATTGGTAAATGCAAAGATCAAAAAACTTCCCATCAGGATGGAAGTCATAACAAATACATTGATTGATTTAAGTGCTTTCATAATATATACTCTCCTTTTATTTTTGTTGATTATTATTTTCTAAAAACTCCAGAGACGGGTAATATTAAATCCGAACATTACGCCACCATCAAAAAAGTCATTAGTGTTGTACATCATATTGTACTGGGGTACCAGCGCCCTGCCGCTTGATACGAATATCTGGAATGCATGTGTGCTTGTTACGATCTCCCAGCCAAGTGCAATATTCGCCTTGGGTTTCAATACGGGATCCAGATTTTCGTATATTCCTTCGATTTCCAGTGGCTGGTTCCACTGCACGGTGATGGCCGATTGTGGGCTGATCTTGGCCCGCCCGCTGAATTCAATACCGATCTTGTCGTGCTCGTAACCTTTTGCCACTTTATTAATATGGCTAAAAGTTGGCGCTACCTGTACCGAAACACCGTAACTTATTTTTCGTGAAATGATCAGGGCGGCATAATAGCTCAGGCGATCGGTGAATTCATAATTCAAACCAAACACTTCCGATTCCCGTCCGTCGATGGCCATGTTACCATAAAGGGCAATGCCGACCGGCATGGTATTTTGGCGGGTTTGCTCAAACACCACATATTTAATTCTGAAATCCTGCAGTTTCTGGTCTTTTGTGGTTCCAAAACCGACCATCAGGTCATCCCTCAGGCTGTAATTCAGTCCCATGCGGATATTGGAAGCCGCATAAATACCAAAAAGATCTTTGATGTCCTTGATCTTTCCCATCCGGTGTTCGATGATAAACTCAAGGGTATTCTTGGTCGGGATCTTGACTGTCTGGTTGTCGATCAGGATTCCGCTTTCAAATGGATCGCGGACAGGTTTGTCTTTTTTCGTTTCTTCCTGCGCAAGCAGTGAACCCATCCCAATCAGTAAGGCCAATATTAAGATTGTAAGTTTCTTCATGTCGTCAATGTTTTAAAATAAACTATTCAATTAATTATTCTCGGCACCTTGCTGTATCCAAAGCAATACCCTGGCGGCATTGTTAGTGCTGTATTTCGAGTGGGAAGCAGTGCTTGCCGGGTTGGGTATGAAATAAAGCTTGCTGCTTTCCGGATCGTCAATATTTACAAGACCCATGCTCTGGATATTCTGGTAGGCACTTCCTTCCTCGAGAGAGAAAGCAGTGCTGGTGGAGCTGTGACATCCTGTGCAGCCATCTTCCTGGAAAATTGGGATAATATCCGATTTGAAGCTGAGCGTATCCGTCGGATCAATATCGGGTTGTTTGGGTTCAATGAATTCATATTCACACGCGCTGAAAAACACGAGTGAAAGGAGAACCATCAATAATTGTGTTGTTTTTTTCATCATCTTCTTATTTATTAATTGAACGAAAGATACGAAAAAAGGCCTCATTGTTCAAAAAACGAAGCCTTTTTTCATTATTTAAAGAACTCTTTTACTGCAGTGACTCAATGGTATTGGTCAAAGTAGCTTTGGTATATTTTGGATTGTGGATACCACCGCTTCTGTCTTCTTCGATGAATTTGTAGTTGAAGATAGCACCGACCAGGTTCATTGGCATGGTGCCTTCTATCGCATATCCTGTACTATCCATAACACCTTGCGCAATGAGCAGGTTTTTCAACTCTTCGAGCATGGCATGGGTTTCTTCTTTGTATTCCTCAACAAGTGCAGTTAAGTCTTCGCCTTCGTGGCAAGCAACACATCCTGCTTCGTTGATTTCTGTGTGTCCGTGATAATCATATCCAACCCCCATTGTATGTCCACCTGCCTGTGCACCATAAGCTTCAGCCATGTGGCAGCTAATACAACCGTTTTCGATGTCGGTATGCATTGAATTAACATAACTCAAGCTACCTTCAACTTCATAAACACTGCTACCAGCCAGCAAGTTACCCTGTGGTCCGTGATGTGGTCCATAACGGAATGATGTAATTTCAACTTCTTCTGTACTTCCTACAACAGGCATAGGATTAGGCACGCGTGACTGGTGACACTGAGCACAAAGGTTTGCCCTGCCCATATCAACTACTTCACCATTGATCCAGAATTCAACTGGTTCAGTAGCAGTGAAGGCCCAATCTTCGGGTGTGTATGTCTCGTGAATGTTGTGGCATGCGTAGCAATTGATTGGAGTCGGGTTTTCAACAGTTCCGTCAGCTTCCATTGTGCCGTTAGCAATTCTCTGTAGGAATCCCTGACTTGTGTGACAGGCACCGCAGCTGGCATTGTTCCTTTCAAAGTTTCCGCCAGTGGCGTGAACTGAAGCTTCCCACTGAACAGATGCAGCAAAAATAGCCTGTGAGTCATCGTGGCATTGTACACAACCTGCTGTACCGTCGGTACCATCGGTACCATCTTTTCCGTCTTTGCCGGCAGGACCGGCAGGACCTTCTTTAGTACATCCAGACATGATCATTGCTGAAGCAAAAATCACAGCTGTAAAGAGTGATAAAAATGTGAATCGTTTCATAATCTTAAAGTTTTATTTGTTTGTTTTTCATCCCGTTGTTAAAAGCTTAACAATAATAAACATTTTTAATATCAGGCAATTCAGAACATAGCTGATTTGAATCAGGATATTTGAATAACTAGATACATTTGTTTGTTGATAAAAATCAATATATTTGCATCATACATCACTTACAAATGTAGTAAATAATTGAGCCTGTGAAAAATATAATGGCCTCATATATAGTAATTTAGACTAATTACAAATAAGATGGCGGAGATCAGCAAGAATTTAATGTGCACAAATTGCTCTTTTAAGCAGCAACTCTTTGCCAATTTGTTGCCAGGAGAGCTGCAGTTATTGAACAACAATCGATATGAAGTCAGGTATAAAAAAGGGGAAACAATTTTTAAGCAGGGATCTGCTTTAACACACATTGCATGTTTTACCAGTGGCATGGCAAAGATATTTATAGAAGGCCTGAACAACCGCAACCTTATCATCAAGATAGTTAAAAAAGGTGAAATGGTCGGAGGACCGGGCATGCATACCGATTTCAGACATCATTTTACTGTAAGTGCACTTAATGATGTTCAGGTTTGCTTGCTGGATGCCGAAGCCTTTCAGAATGTGATCAAAACCAACAGTAAATTCGCCCTGGCCATGATGCGCAAAATGAACAAGCAGGGCATCATGAATTTTGAGAAGTTCATCAACCTGACCCAGAAACAAATGCCGGGCCGAATTGCCGATGCCATTTTCTACCTATCTGAAGTAGTGCATGAGAATGAAGCTTTCGATGCCGAGATCTCCCGGCAGGACCTGGCCGACATGACCGCCATGACCAAGGAAAGCGCCATCCGTATTCTCAAAGAATTCAAGGATGCAAGACTGATGCAGGTGGAAGGAAATCATTTTGAGATCCTGAACAAGGAAGCGCTCAAAAAGATTAGTCTGACGGGTTAAATGTTGGATCCTGGAAGTCCCGAATTTCAGTCGAGGATCCTCATCCGATGGATGGGATTTTGAGGTTGGAAGTTTGAAGTTGGACAAATTTATATCAATTTGGTGTATTCGTTTTAATGATCCAAAGAAGTTTTATTTTTGCAGATTAAGCGATCAATGTGAGCAGGTTTAAAACAAGAAGCATACAGATTGGAAAACTTCAGCTTGGGGGAGATGCGCCGGTTCGCATGCAATCCATGACCTCCACCGATACACTTGATACCCGGGCCACCCTATCACAATGCATTGATCTTACCAAAGCAGGCTGTGAGATGATACGCATTTCCGCACCCTCGGTCAGAGCAGCTGAAAACCTCTGTAAGATCAAATCTGAATTAAGGACCAAAGGCATAGATGTGCCGCTTATCGCCGATATTCATTTTAATCCCAAAGCAGCAGAGGTGGCCGCCGGCATCGTAGACAAGATCCGGATCAATCCAGGGAATTTTATCGACCAGCACCCAGAAAACTTTTTATCCAATGACGGAACGGAAAGAGAAATGCAGGCCATAGAGGAAAAACTGGCCCCCCTGCTTGTCATTTGCAAAGCCCATAATACAGCGGTCAGGATCGGCGTAAACCATGGCTCCCTCTCGGGCAGGATCCTTTACCGCCACGGGAATACAGCCGAAGGCATGGTAGCCTCTGCCACGGAGTACATTGAATTATGCCGAAAGCATGATTTTCACCTGCTGGTGCTTTCTTTGAAATCCAGTTCCATCCCGCTCATGATACAGGCCAACCGCTTGCTGGTGGAAAACATGAAAGCACGCGGATGGGATTATCCGATCCATTTGGGAGTAACGGAAGCCGGCAATGCTGACGAAGGCCGTATCCGCTCGGCTGCCGGTATCGGTACCTTGCTCAGGGAGGGCATCGGAGATACCATACGGGTTTCCCTCACCGAAGATCCTGTTCGGGAGATCCCTGTGGCCAGAGAGATCATCCGTTATGCTGCCAGCCAACAACGCACTTCATTACAACATTATTACTTTACAAAACCGCAGGGAACACAGTTGCCCATGGTAGTGAGCAGCTCCGCTGAAGATCAGGCCGACCTGTGGCATACGGGCGGTAAACTGCAGGATAAGAACGGGCATACGCATGCTTTGCAAGAAATGCCTTTTAAGGTGAACAACCAGATCCATCTGATCAAAGTAATTTACAAAGGCCTTTCGCACGAAAACTTCATGATCCATGCGGCCATTGACCTGGCAGAACCTCTGATGCGGGATAATATTGAAGCCGTCTGGATTGAGTCAACAAAGGAAATACCGGGTTCCCTGGCCACCGACAGCATTTTCCATTTGCTACAGGCAATAAGGAAACGCATCACCCGCACAGAATTCATCTCCTGTCCCTCCTGTGCCCGCACCCTTTTTGATATTGAAGAACTGGTACAGCAGGTCAAAAACAAAACGTCCCACCTCAAAGGTTTGAAGATTGCAGTGATGGGTTGTATTGTGAACGGCCCGGGGGAAATGGCAGGTGCAGATTACGGACTGGTGGGCTCGGGCAAGGAGCAACTGAGCCTGTACCGCGGACAAAAGCTTGTAAAAAAGAAGATTCCGCTACAAAATGCGCCTGATGAACTGATCCGACTTATCCGGGAATCCGGTGACTGGCAGGAAATCGAAGGATGATGATTATCACCCGGTTGATTTTTATTCTAGATAGTGTTTCTATTTTTAACCGCAAACGACGCCAGGTTTAATCAAAGCACGCATATAAAATAATGATAGTCACGGGGTGGTTCAGCACGAAACCTTATCTGATTGAAACCAAACGAATAAGTCACCCCGCGACTTTCCCACAGGCATATGTCTCCTAATGAAAAATGAAAAATGCGCCATGTGCAATGAAAATGACATGCATTGCTCCTGCCTGAACTGGCAGGCAGGCATTCGGCATTGTCCATACTTCATTTAACATGTTGCGGGTTCCTGTATGCAGGGATCGGATTTAATCAAACTTGTGATGGTGAACAGTGAGGTCATCCCGAATCCCGGGCCGGATAAGATTTGTGCACGATGACCTTCACGCTTCGGGGGATCACATTGAATTCAAGCGGACTGTGTCCCAGCGATTCACCATCGGTTTCAAGAAAAACAGAATTGCTGGGTATGGATACAATCCTGACCGACCTGCCACGATAGGTCTCCACTTCCGGTAGCCGGGTAAAGGATCCGTCATACAAATTTTTAATATTGCGGATGATCTTCAGTTTGCTGGTTTTGCGAATGACGGTAATATCAAAGATACCATCATCAGGTACTGCTGCGGGCAATTGCATCATACCCCCGCCATTGTATTTGCAGACACCCAGGCTCATGCTGAAGACATCATCCTCAAAAACCTCATTGCCTTCCACTGCTATCCTGAGGCGGGTAATTTTGTACTGGAACAGGCCTGTGACCAGGTTGTACAGGTAAGCCATAGCTCCTCCCCGACCCTTTTCTTTGAGTGCATTGGTTTTCTGGGCCACGAGTGCATCAAAGCCCATGCCCGCAATGTTTACAAAATACCGTTCCTCGCTTTTATCGTTGAGGTGGTATTTCACCCTGCCAGCATCCTGCACAAAAGTTTTTCCTTTTTTAATGGTTTTGATAGCCTTTTTGTATTTGAAAGGAATGTGATACATCCTGCCCCAGTCATTCCCAGTGCCCACAGTAATCATTCCAATGCTTATATCAGTAGTAGGTACCTGATGTTGAAGAAAGATTCCATTCACCACCTCGTTTAGGGTGCCGTCTCCCCCCACTACGATGATCTTGCGGAAGCCTTTTTCAATGTGCTCCCTGGCAACTCCGATAGCATCGAAGCGGGCCCGGGTCATGACATCCTTAAAAGCAAAACCCCAATTCTCTAGCAACTGCCGTATAAGCGGCCAATCCTTACGCGCCTTGCCTGAACCTGCATTGGGATTTACCACAACCAACCACTTTTCTTCCTGCCTTTCAAGTCCTTCTTTATTCTGCATCAATTCTTTTTAAAGTTTTCGTTCAGTAGTTTGTCAAGCTTACTCACCGCGATCTTCAGTTCGAATTGTTCTTCTGCTATACCACGCCCGTGCATTCCCATGCTTTTAGCCATACCCTTATCTTTTAGATCCATGATGCGGGCAGTCATGGCTTCAGTATCTCCTTTCTCCACCAGAAAACCATTGTATGCATTCCTGACCAGCTCAGGATTGCTGCTTACATCAAAAGCAACAATGGGCCGGGCAGAAGCCATGGCTTCCAACAGCACATACCCAAAACCTTCCCAAACAGAAGTAAGTACAAACACATCCAGGGAGTGCATAAAACTCTTGATGTCCTCAACAAAACCCATGAATTCAAAATGCTCTTCCAGCCCTGCCCTGGCAACTTTCTCCTGAACATCTTTCCTGAGCGGGCCTTCTCCGGCAATGCGGATCAGAAAATCCAGACCACGTTCTTTCAACTTTTCGGCCAGAACAACCAAATAACACTGGGCCTTTTGCGGTACAAATCTGCCGGCATTCCCCAGGATAAGCTTTTGGCCTTCTTTTTTTCTTATTGATGATATCTTCAGTTTATCATATTTACCTAAATCTATACCATTATATATAAGGGGTATTTCCTTTCCCTGGAAGAGCATGGGGTTATTTTGTAATATTGTTTTACGGGTTTGCTCCGAATTAGCAATCACCAGGTCGATAAACTTTCTAAACAACAACCTGTTCATACGTGTATTACGGATAGGAATTGCACTGCCGCGCCGGTATATCGTTTTCACACCCATAGCAGCATTCAGGGGAGCACAGAGTTTTATTTCTGAAGAATCATTAATGATCATGACATCCGGCCGGATCTTCCTGATGAGCTTTTTGTATTGAAGACGTTTTTTCAAACTCAGAAAACTCAGTCGGCCAATGCTGAAGGGATGAACTTCAATACCGCGCTCTCTGGCCTTCTCAAACAATTTACTTTGCTCATCTGCGATCATGCTCACCTGGTGCTTCCGTAAACCTAATTGTTCCGACATTTCGAAATGCCATTTTTCCCCACCTCCCCAGGCGGAGCTTGTATTGAGAAAGCACAGCCTCATCCCTTGGTCTTACTTTTGGCGATTTGTTGAAGTTTATACAGTTTGCTGTATTTCAAAAAAGTGGAGTATGCGCTGTTTTTGCAGATCAGGTAACCATGCAGACCGTCGAGGAATCCCAGCTTGAAGAGGTATCCCTGGAAAAACGTAAAAAAAGGATGGCAGATGATCTTGCATACATTGCTGCGCTTTCCATCCTCAAACATTACCTCCGCCTTGATGGTAGAAAATATATTAATTTGCATGCTGTGCTGCTCGATAGAATAAAAAGAATAATGCAGGAGATCTCCGGATAGAAAGCCTGCCTTGGCATTTGGCTCAAGCTTGAGTTTTTCGTGTATCTTTTTCCCCGACCACTGAGCTTGCCTGCGGTCAAACAGGCGTATTTTCCTGTCGGGATACCAGCCTGAATGTTTGATCCATTTTCCACAGTAATTGGTCAGACGGTTCATCGACCAGGCATCGAACTGCCAGTTTTCCTTGGCCTGCTGCACCGATAGTTTTAGTTCTTCCGAAAGTGCTTCATCCGCATCAAGTGAAAGAATGTGATCGTAGCTGGCCAGTTTGTCGGCATAATTTTTCTGTTCAATATAACCTGCAAAAGCATTCTCGAAGAAGCGTACATCATAGGCCTGGCAGACCTCCCGGGTTTTATCGCTCGAGAAAGAATCCACCACCAAGATCTCATCGGCTATGCCTTTAACTGATTCAAGGCAGCGTGCAATGTTTTTTTCCTCATTGAAGGTGATGATGACAACTGAGAGTTTGATCATACAGGGATTTGTATTTAAATTCAAAAGTAATGTTTTTTGAACCAAAAACCATAATTCTTATTTCTTCCAGAAAGCCGGTGTAAGAATGATTAACACGGTAAACAACTCAAGTCGTCCCAGCAGCATGAGAAAGGAAAGGAACCATTTCCCAAAGAGCGGGATGGCTGCATAATTGCCGGTTGGTCCCACATCACCGATCCCGGGACCAATATTCCCCAAGGTAGCCACCGAAGCCCCGATGGCTGTTTCAAAGTCCAGCCCCAGCATCGACATCACCAGGGTGCCGAAAGCAAAGATGATGATGTAGATCAGGAAAAAGGCCATCACTTTGAAAATGATTTCCTGATTGACGGCCTTGCCGTTAAGCCTCACGGGTATCAAAGCATTGGGATGCACCAGGCGCTTAAGCTCCATGCCGCTGTTTTTGAATAACAGTAGCTGGCGCACCACTTTGATCCCACCCCCGGTGGATCCGGCGCTGCCACCCACAAACATCAACAGGAAGATCACCATCCAGAGGATCCCTGGCCATAAGAGGTAATCGGCCGAAACATAACCGGTGGTAGTAACAATGGAAACCACCTGAAACAGGGACTCCCGGAAGGCCAGCTCAAATTCTTCATGGCTCATTAATATCAGGGAAACCGTAAGAATTACTGTAACAATAAAGAGAAGATAAATATACTTCCTGAATTCTTCATTTTTCCATACCCTTTGAAAACGCCCATGCAGGGCAAAATAATGCAGGGTAAAATTGGTTCCTGCAAGGATCATGAAAATGATGATCACATATTGTATAAAGGGAGAAAAATTGGCTATGCTGGCATTTTGTGTGGAAAATCCGCCGGTAGCAACCGTACCGAAAGTATGACAGAGTGCATTGAAGAGATCCATGCCTCCCCCAAGCAACAAAAGGGTTTCCGCGACTGTAAGCAGCAAATAAATCCCCCAGAGTCTTTTTGCAGTCTGGGTGATCCTGGGGTGCAGTTTATCCGGCTGTATGCCGGGCATTTCTGCCACGAAAAGCTGCATCCCGCCAATGCCCAGTACGGGCAAAATAGCCACAGACAAAACAATGATCCCCATGCCCCCAATCCAATGGGTGAGGCTCCTCCAGAAAAGGATCCCCCTGGGCACTGATTCTATATCAGTGAGTATGGAAGCCCCGGTGGTTGTAAAGCCCGACATGGTTTCGAAAAAGGCATCTGTGAAACTGCTGATGGCACCGCTGAACAAATAAGGCAATGTTCCAAAAAGGGAGATCACAACCCAGGTAATGGATACGATGATGTATCCCTCACGCTTGCCAATGTTCCGGTTCCTGGGGTTCAAAGCCAGCAACATCAATATCCCTCCACACGCAACTGTGATGGCGCCGGCGTAAATCAGGGAATAGCATTGGTCGCAATAATACAGGGCGAAAGGAATGCCGCTAAACATAAACAAACCTTCAACAATCAGGAGGAAACCGATCACCCGGGTGATCATTTGGATATTGACGCCCAGTTTTACCGCCATGAGAAAGAATTTGTGCGAATTTATAAAAATCTGAACACTCTAGTGGAAAAGCTTTTCAACTTTGTGAATGGCATGGGGAAGGGTAAAGACCACCACACGATCATCTTCCTTAACTTCAAAATCGCCCGTGGCAATAAAACTTTCTTCGCCTCTTACGATGCCCCCGATGATAGCGCCTTCCGGTACTTTGAGCTTGCGGATGGGTTTTTTGGTAATGGGTGAACCCGGGCGTGCCACCAATTCAATAGCTTCCGCATCAATACCACTCAGGCACTTGATGGAGGTAACTTCAGCCCCCATGGTAAAACGAATGATGTAGCTGGCGGTGATCAGTTTTTTATTGATGATGGTATCAATGCCGATATTTTGGGAGATATCAATATAATCAATGTTCTCAACCAGAGCGATGGTCTTTTTTACACCGTATTTACGGGCATGCAGGCAAGTAAGGATGTTGGTTTCTGAATTATCCGTTACTGCAATAAAGGCATCCATACTGCGGATGTCCTCATCTTCCAGCAACTGTATATCCCGGGCATCCCCGTTGATGATCAGGGTGTCTTCCAGGTAATCGGTGAGGAAAATGCAACGTTCTTTGTCGACCTCGAAGAGTTTGATGTTCATTTTTTCTTCCAGTTGCCTGGCTGCAGTGCGCCCCACACGGCCACCTCCCACAATCATAATATTCCGTATATCGAACTTTTGTTTCCCGCCAAGCTTCATCAACTCTTCCACCCCGCTGGGTTTGGAGATGACATACGAAAGATCGTTTTCCAAAAAAATGTCTTCCCCTTTGGGGATGATGGTGTTCGAATTCCTGTGAATGGCCACTGCCCGAAAGTCCAGATGGGCATTCTCTGCTGCGATCTCATTCAGGGTCCTGTTAAGGACTTTGGCGCCCCGTTCCAGCTTTATCAGGAAAAGGGACAATTTACCTTCCGAGAATTCAAAAACCTCGGTTGCAGCCGTCTGGTGCAGCAAGGTGATGATCTCCTCCGCGGCAATAGCTTCGGGGCATACCAGGGCATCAATGCCCAGTTCATGGAAAACCTGTCTGTTTTCCTCGTTCAGATTTTCCAGGCTGTTCACCCGGGCAATGGTTTTTTTGGCCCCTAGCTTTTTCCCGAGAATGGCCGTGATGATGTTGATCTGTTCATCATGCACCACCGAGATCAGCAGGTCGGCCTTTTTTACATTGGCACTCCTGAGCACATCAATGGAGGTGGAATCCCCTGTGATGGTCATCAGGTCGGTATGCGACTCCACCATTTTGAGCAGTTCCTCATGCGGATCTACAATGGTAATGTTGTGATTCTCATTGGCCAACTCCTTGGCAAGGTGCAACCCTACTTCTCCGTCTCCTGCTATAATAATGTTCATATAAGCTCCGCAGAAATTTTTTTGCAAAGATACACTTTCTTGAAGGAAGTATCTAATTGGTGGCTGTTGCTTAATCCGTCCTGCTTGCTCATACAGGCGCACACTTCTTTGGGGCTGTATCAAAAATGAACTGTTTGACAATATGCCACAAAAGTCGCAAAAGCACAAAGGATCAGCTCCCAGCAAAAACAATTCATGCACGCGATGCAATCGCGCTCCAGCGAGAGGATGCAACCATTATTTCTTTGCGGGCTTTGCGCTCGCATTGCGCCCTTTGCGGTTAAACAAGTCTTATAAACGAATATCAAACTCATCCCAGTCGGCACCCACATTAAAGGACCGGCGGAAATCCTGCAGAGAATGCATGGAAAGCCGCTCAGTGACAATTTCTTCCAAGGAGGCTTTACAGGCCCGGATAATCTTGCCGTCGGCAGCCAGCAGCATGCTGTCGCCCGAATAGGCAATGCCTTTGTCGTCCTTGCCAATCCTGTTCACACCCAGTATATATGACTGGTTTTCCATGGCGCGTGCTACCAGGAGTTGCTTCCAGGGATGATTACGGATCTCCGGCCAGTTGGCCACAAAGATCAGCAGGTCGTATTCATACATACCATCCCGGTAGGTATTTTTAACCCATACCGGGAAACGCAGATCATAACAGATCATCGGGCAGATCTTCCAGCCCTTCAGCTCGCAGATGATCCGTCTTTTCCCTTTGGAGATGAACGCCGACTCTTCCCCCAGATGAAATACGTGACGTTTATAATAGGTTTGATATTCTCCCGAAGGATTCATCCAAACCAGGCAGTTATAATAGCGGCCATCGTCTTCAAGCATCAGACTTCCAGTAATTACCGCTCCGGTCTCCGCAGCCATACGATACAACCAGGCAAAAGTTGGCCCATCGGCTTCCTCGGCAAATGCATAGGGGTCCACCGGAAAGCCGGTATTGAACATTTCCGGGAGTACGATCAGGTCATTTCCCTCAGGAAGCTTTTTGATCTGCTGTTCAAAGTGCTTGCGGTTGCCTTCCGGATCTTCCCAGAGGATCTCCGATTGTAAAAAACTGAGCTTTAGATCCTGCATAATATATCCGCAGCTTTTTTAAGTGTTTCTTCTTTCTTGGCAAAGCAGAAGCGCAGCATTTTCGGATCATGCCGGTTTTGATAAAAGGGCGAAAGCGGAATGCTGGCAATGCCATGTTCTTTGATCAGCCTTTCAGCAAATCTCATGTCGCCTTCATCGGTGATCTCGCTGTAATCAAGCAATTGAAAATAGGTCCCGTAAGATGGGATGATCCTGAAGCGTGATTTTTTCACCAGGCGGGTAAAGTAATTCCGCTTTTTCTGGTACAGCTTTCCCACCCCAATATAGTTCTTTTTGTATTTGAGAAAATCGGCAATGGCAAGTTGCACCGGTGTATTGCAGGTAAAAACCACAAACTGGTGGGCCTTTCTGAACTCCGCCATGAGCTTTTCGGGGGCCAGCACAAAACCCATTTTCCAGCCGGTGGCGTGAAAAGTTTTTCCGAAAGATCCGATGACAAAACTACGCCGGGCCAGTTCGGGATACTTACTAACGCTTTCATGCTCCTTGCCGTCGAAGATCAGGTGCTCATAAACCTCATCGCTGAGAATTACGATGTTGGTGTTGCGGGTAAGCTGCTCCAGTTTTTTCATATCCTCAGCACTGAGAATACTGCCCGTGGGATTGTGGGGGGTATTGATGATGATCATTTTGGTGCGGTGTGAGATCATCCCGGTGAGTTCCTCCCAGTTGATTCGGAATCCGGGTGTGGTGAGCCGGGCATATTTCACGGTTCCCCCGTTCAAGATTACCGAAGGGGCGTAACTGTCGTAAGCCGGTTCAAATATGATGGCTTCATCCTCGTCCCGGATGATGCAGGTAATGGCTGTATAAATGGCCTGGGTGGCCCCGGCGGTGATGTTGATCTCGGTTTCGGGATCATATTCCGCATCGCAAAGCGCCTTCACCTTTTTTGCGATCCGCTGGCGGATAATGGGGGTACCTGTCATGGGTGCATACTGGTTGTGACCATCCTGCATATAATGATGCACCCTTTCGATGAGTTCGGGCGCCACATCAAAATCCGGAAAGCCCTGAGAGAGGTTGATGGCTTTGTGATCGGCGGCCAGCTTGCTCATCACAGCGAAAATGGAAGTGGAGGCATTGGGCAATTTCGACTCGATATGTTCTTCAAAATGATCCATGCTTTTCTGCTTTGCTGACTAACAAATTTAGTTAAATTAATTTTTAAGCGGATTACTGAACCACATAAGGCACATAAAGAAATTCATTGTTCCATTGTCCCGGCCTTCGGCTGAGGAGTCACGTCTGAAAGACGGTATTCGATTGTCCCATTGTCTACTTATCCCATTGTTTCCTTGTCTCCTTGTCTTTTAGTCCCTGCTTCTAATTGAAGTTATTGACTATGCTTAGTGCTTTCTTTGTCGTCCTGGTGGCTTAGTGGCAGAATAATGGGCCGCAAAGACCCGAAAACAACAGGAATCATAAAGACAAGATCTTTCCGGATAATTAGTTTTTGAAATACAAGGCAATGAAATCCGATTCCATTTGTCCATTCCTGAATTTCTTCAAGCAAAACGCACCAATTGTAAAATATAACTGGCCGTGAATGCAATAGTGTTTTAAATTTATATTCAAATCCAAACCAGATGAGAAAAAGGAATATTACTTTTTTAGTTTTTAGCATTTACCTTTTCACTACTTCCTGCGAAGAAGATGTAATGATCGGTGGCAGCGGTCAGGATCAGCTGGTGGTTTACTGCCTCCTCAATCAGCGTGATTCAATGAATTATGTGAGGATTGAGAAGACGTATTCGGGTTACTCAAATGCTTATGAAGCAGGCAAGATTATGGATTCCATTTGCCCGGACCCGCGGGATGTGAATGTCTGCATTATTCGTCACTCAAAAGCTTCCCGCAACAGCGATACAATCTTTCCGGTACTGCTGGAGGATGTTGAAAAGCTTCCGGGCATGTTCAACAGAAAGGGCATGCTGATTTATGGTTTTGAGGATATCCTGTCGGCCAGTGATGAATATGAACTGCTGATCGAAGACCTGGCAAAGCAGAAAACGCTGCGCTCCATGACTGGATTGCTCGGGCAATATACCTGGCTTTTCGCCAAACAGGAATTCAGGCGGAAGAACATCTCCATGTACAAGCCCGAATTGATCCCGGATTTCAAAGGCAGCCTGTCATGGTCGCAGAACTGGAGCCGGGTGCTTTTCCGCTTTTATTACCTGGAGGAATTGGATGGCGAATCCCGTCTGAAATATGTCAACTGGCAGCCTTCGGCCGGCTCCTTCAAACAGGCGCCTATGGAAGAAGACAGCATGCAGTTCGCCGATCTTTACCTGGAAATGCTGGCAGAAAACATCCCGGTCAACCCAGAAGTCAGGCGCATCCCGGTAGGCCGCGATTATCTTTTGAATATTTACGATGAACAAGTTGAAAGGTTTGGACTGATCGGACAGGTACCGGAAGATTATTTGTATTCGGATGAAATGAGCAACATCGAAAATGGTTTTGGCCTCTTTGCCTCCAGCTATTATTTCAATTTCTTTGCCCAGAAGATCAATCCGAGGACCATGGACAGCCTGGTAAATGGGCAGATTACCAAGAATCTTGGCTTTGTTTACCCTTAGGGTTTGGTTTTTTTGTTGTTTTTTGCTTTTTGTTTGGTTTGTTCACAGATCAATCCACTATGATTTCTTCCTGCGGTCGAAATGACCCTGGGCATGAGGATCGGGGCCCTCACCGCCCTCTTCGCCCTCGTCGCCAATTGCATTTTAACAAAGTATTTTTTATTTTTGATAGCACAATCATTTACAATCATGAACACCAAACCATCTCATAGCTGTTTTTGCAGTTTACAAAAACTCTTACTGGTATTCATCCTTTTGCTGGCTTCTCCCGTGCTATCCAATGCACAGGACACCCTCGTGCTTCAACCGGATGTTGATGAAGGGAAAGATGCGCTCATAAGAAGCAGGGACCCGGATGAACCGGCTTTTAACTCCCAGTCCTTTTATGCAGCAGCATGGACCTACGGTGGAGAATTCGGTATCACAAGAGGGCTGATCCGTTTCAACCTCGAAGAGCTTCCTCCTCAGGCCACCATTCTGGAAGCAAAACTGGATCTTTTTTACGACTACAGCTCCGGTCACGAAGGACATGCAGGTGACAATGCTGCCTATATATTCCGGATAACAGAGGAATGGCTGGACTGGGGCGTTACCTGGAACAAACAACCCAATTATACGATGCAAAATGCGGTGTATCTTCATAAAAGCAATTACACAAATGAAGATTATACCAACATCAATGTTACGCAACTGGTGAAAGACTGTCTTTATGAGCCTGAAGGCAATCAAGGTTTTATGATCAAACTGCTGAGCGAAAACGAATACAACTGCCTGCTCTTTGCCTCCAGCAATCACCCCAACGCCTCCATGCATCCCAGACTGAGCATCATTTATGAAACCTGTGACCCGCCCCAGGCCGCCTTTACCTATTCACTTGACTACAAGCTTGCACATTTCACAGATGCATCCGACTCCGCAATAAGCTGGTTGTGGAATTTTGGCGATGGGTATCTCTCACAAAATCAAAACTGCTACCATGAATATGAATCTTACGGCCTGTATCAGGTCTGCCTCACCGTTGAGAATGCATGCGGATTTGCTACCGTCTGTGATTCGGTCCCGGTCTGCCTATCCCCGGAACCCATGTTTTCATTTCATTCAGAGGACCAACTCATCTACTTTACTGACAGCTCCCTGAATGCTGATGAATATTTCTGGGACTTTGGAGACGGGCATTTTGCAAACACCCCGGATCCGGTTCACTACTATGCTGATACAGGTATTTATATTGTCTGCCTTACAACAAGCAACCCGTGCAGTTCGGTGACCTATTGTGATACAGTAAGCATTCAGAACACCGGGATCGGAAAGCATGAGATCGGGGAAAGCATCCTTCTCAGCCCAAATCCTTCAAGAGATTTCGTCAATATTAAATTCCCGGAAGAATTGCAGGTATCATCCGCAGCTATCCAGGTGCATGATATGAGTGGAAAGCCCTTTATTGATATTCATGAAACAGCTGTACTCGCTAGCAAAATCCGCCTGGATCTTTCACTTCTGCCCCCGGGATCCTATCTGGTCTCAGTTACGGTAAAAAAGCAGATCATAAGAAAAATATTGTTGGTTCTGTAATATCCTCTAAGCAACAAATGAAAAATCGATTATTTTAAATTCACAACTGTCGCTTACCCATTGCCAATCTCCCATTTGTCTGTGGGCTTTCTTCTTAATGATTTTACCAGTTCCTCTCTGTGCTCCTCTGTGAAGATCTCTGGGTGCTCCGTGGTTTATTTTGCTTTACCACAAAGAAGCACAGAGTGAAAACACATGACAGTAAACCTATTTCAGGACAAGACACATATTGCTATATCTCCCTGTCTCCTTATCTCCCTGTCTCCAAATCGCCTTTGTCGCCTTCATCGCCCAAACATCACCCGGTGATTATTAAAGAACAAAACACCATCCTTCTCCATCCGGTAAACATCCACCCCTTTCTCCTTTACCAGGATATCATCGACATGCAGGCCGGCCCTGGAGTTCTCTTTGCCTTTGCTAACAATGTATATGCTGTTTTTTGGATGGTGAACACTGAAAGTGCCTTCCACAAGCGACCAATTGCCATTGATCACTTCGGCCTGTTCCGGGAAAAAGGTTGTGGAATACCAGTGGTCCTTTTCCGCATCATATTCTTCCACGATCAGCCGGAACCACAAATTGAGGGCATCCTGCTCGCCATTGTGCATCCAGATACTCAGATCGTATTCTTTTCCTGCCTCAAAGGTATTCGGTGCAAATTCCGCAAAGGTGTTTTTGCCTTTTTTGATGGCCGTGCGACTGCCTTTGCCCCGGAATGACTTATCCGACGGGGATTCCTCGAAACTGTGATAATACAAAACGGAACTGGGTTCAGTAACATAAAAGGCATCCTGCCTGGCCAGGTGAGGTAGTTTTTGCTGATAAGCTTCAATAACTGCAGGTGCATCATCACTGAACAGATCCTCATAAGTAATCCGCAGTAAGGCAAAATTCCCGTGGTCCGATAATGCATCGGCTTTTTCGAGTATGGCCTGCTCGTAATTGGTAAACCGATCGCCGGTCTTTACAATTAAAAAGGGTTTTTTACCCGGGAGATCATTGGTGATCCTTTTAGGATAATAATTGGGCGATACGATCTGCACGATCCTTTTGCTTTCTTCGACAGAGGTGCGCGTTAAGTTGGCACAAACAGTCGGAATGCCTGTATGATACGAAAACAACAGGGTGTTTCTCACCGCCTCATCCTGCCTGGGCCTGCTAAAGCTTTCCGAACCCTGGTAAAAGAAGGGCATGGAAATAATCGCCTGGTAATCGCCGGGATCTGTGCTTTTGATCGACTGCCTGAATGGCTCCGGCAAATGATCCTTCATGAAAAGATTCTTTGATCGCGTAATGCTTTCCGAACCAGGTGCATGATAATAATAGCCCTCGTAAATTCCCAGGCATGCATACAAAAGAAGGAAAACCAATGCCCTGACCTTTTCTTTGCAACTACTTTGGTATAGCAGGATCTTCTCCTGGAAAACATGGGCAGCAAACACGCTAAAAACAAAATAAAATGGCCATACAAAGCGGCCCGTAGCCCGGAATTGTTTCAGGACTGGAAAGACCTCCACAAGGCCCGGTATCTGCTTGAAGGGGATGGCCAGGGCGAACAGCAAGACCAGCGTAGCCGCAAGCAGGGAGACATTGAGGCGTTTGTTGTCGAAGAAAGAACTGAGCAGAGGCCTGAGTCTTTTATAAAAAATACTGATCATGGAAAGAATGACTGTGTATACAAAGAACAGGGCATTGATGATGCCGAGGTAGCCCCTGGCTTCCCACTCCAATTTGATGTTCCCTCCCGAGACCTGGTTCAGCAAAGGCCGGAAAGGTTTGTCATGAGGGATCAGGATATCATCAATCTCGGCATTGTAAAGAAAAAACCCGGAGGGGTTGTCGGTCCTGCCGCTATGGGTATCCGTAAGGATGACGTAGGCATAAAATAAAACAAGCGGCAGGATGATCGCACTGCCCAGGCGGATATAGCGGCGCAATTGCCTTTTTTTACTGTTGTTGTCGAGAATAAGTGTAAACAAAAGGAATGAAAACAAAAATGAAATGATGATCATTCCCAGGTAGGCATGGATAAACATCCAGAAGATGTTGTTGAGAAATAGGAGGACATACAGATAGGCCCTGGAACTTTTGCTGCATTTCAGGATGAGCAGCCACGATAAAGGAATGGCAAAACTGTAGGAAAGGGCCAGGTGTCCGCCCAGTCGGAACAACTGGGGCGCAAGCAGGCCGATGCAAAAACTGAAAATGATGCTGTACCATCTGTTGAAATTCAACTCGACGAAAAGAGCGTAGATTACCAGAAAGCTGATGAAGATAGACAGGATCATGAAGAGGTTGAGGAGACCTGTGGCGTGCTTTTCAAAAAAGGGAAACGACGCAGACAGGAATTTCAGGCTGTTGGACAGCACCGGGTGACAATCCGTATACAGATGATTCTCACCATAAGGGTAATTCATGCCTTCCATCTCTGTATAAGTGCTGTCGTGTTTGATATGATAGGCAAAAGTGTAGTAATTTTTCAGGCCGTCGCCACTTGCACTGAAAATATAGTCTTCGGGATTGAGCAGGATCTTTCCATAAAAAAGGAATACAAAAGCAATTCCCAGCAGACACAGGATCGCGAAAGGGATCTGATTTTCATGGATCTTTTTCATGTTTTGAATTCGTTAATTTGCTGGAATATCTCTAAGGCTATGCCCTGGCTCGTTTTTCTGGTTTTTTTCTTTGAGCAAATATAGGTTTTATTTCAGGGATGACTCGATGGTTCGATTGCATCATTTTTTCATTGCATTACTGTCTTCAAACCCACTTCAACATTCGGTGTTCGTCCCAGTATCTTTTGGGATGAACATTGAATTTCGAAAAATAAGTAGAATTTAAAATCAATTTCCTTATACAAAATTTGATTAATTAAATTAAAACAAAGCAAATATGAACAATATAACTATATTTGTTAAGGGGCTCGCGCCAGGCGATGAGGTATTATGGGATAAAAATCTAAGCAATCCGGTCTCCATTTAATTATGTACAAAAAAACAACAGTTATCATATTATGTGTTTTATTTTGCATTAATTCCTTTCCTTTTCGTTCTTACGACTTTGATGGAAAAGAAGAGAAACTTCGCAGCATGCCTCCTGATACCGCCAGGGTAAACCTCCTGATAGACCTGGGCAGTCATTATTGTAGCAAGAACTTTGAAAAAGCACTTCTGCTGCTGCAGGAAGCCCTTGTACTTTCAACAGAACTCAACTACAGCAGGGGCATCGCAAGCAGTATGCTATGGCAGGGAAGAGCCTATTACTATAAGGATGAATATGAGGTGGCCTATGCCTACCTCGAAAAAGCAAGGTCCATCCTTGAAGAGATCGGATATCTTAAAGGTTTGGCCCAGTACCATTTTGCCATCGGGGCCATTCATAACATCAACGGCAACCAACTGAATGCCATGAGTGATTTTCAGGAAGTGGTAAGGCTTAGCGAAATGTCAAACAATAAAGAAATGATGGCCACCGGCTACCACAGCCTTGGCAGCATACATTTGCACCGCTCCGAAACAACACTGGCCATGGATTATTTTAAGCAGGCACTGGAATTGAACATCGAAACAGGCCAGCTATCAGGCGAGGCCACAAATCTCGCAGGAATAGGTATGGCTTATGAATCAATGGGTATGTACGATTCGGCCATTTATTATCTCGAAAAGGTCCTTGAAATAAAATCCAGGCTGGATGAAGCACGGGGTGTTGCAAGTATACGTCATATAATTGGCAAGCTTTTCCTGGAAACAGGCCGCTACCACGAAGCGAAAAAAATGCTTGAAAAATCCATGGCAGTTTTTTCATCCCTTAAAGACGAAACAGGTATATGCATCAATTTGTACAAACTGGCTGAAGCCATGAATTTGCTTGGCCAAAGCGACAGCGCCCTGATTAATGCTTTTGACGCGATTGCCATTGCCCGTGGGATAAAAAATCCCAGCCTCATGAGTGATATTTACACCTCCCTTGCATCGATCATGGCATACAATGGTAACTTTAAGGAGGCTTATAATTACAATATCCTGAGCGGCCACCTAAAGGATAGTCTGGCTGAAGCAAACCGCGAAAAGCTCATCCGTGAACTCGAAATGAAATTCCAGGTCAGTAAGAAAGATAGCGAAATAAAGCTATTGAAGAGCAGGAACGAAATCCAGGTCAAGAATAACCTGATCCTGACAATATCCATCATCGCCATGACAGCCCTCTTCCTGCTATTATTATTTCTTTTCCGCATGAAAACCAATGCCATGAAACGACGAAAGAAGATTTATGATCAGGAAAAAACCATCCACAAGCAAAAAAGCGAATTAAAGGACAAGGAACAAGAGTTGCTGGAAAAGCAACTGGAGGGAAAAAACCGGGAATTGGCCTCAAAAGCCCTTGAAATGTTGAGAATGAACGAAACCATCGGTGATATCATCGAAAAACTGGAAAGCTTCAGTCAGCAAAATGATATTTCGGAAAAGATGAGCAATCAGATAAATGGCATAGTTGCCGGCCTGGAAGCACAGCTCAGGGATAATTCATGGAACGAATTTGAAAAGATATTCAAAAACATCCACAGCGATTTCTTTCACAGGCTGCTGATCAAGTGCCCAGATCTTACACCCGCCGAGATCAAGGTTGCAGCCTTCTTAAAACTCAACATCAATACCAAGGAGATTGCTGCCGTAACCTATAAATCCGAAGCCGGTATCAAGTCAACCAGGTATCGGCTGAGAAAAAAACTGGGACTGCAGTCTGATGAAAGCCTTACACCTTATCTTATGAAACTCTAAACGGTATTTGCAACCTGATCCTTTAAGAACCATTTCGCGAAAATTCCTTTGAAATTGCTGAAAACTCAAGCAGGGAATCATCACAACAATATCCAACCCTCTCTTTTAACCTATCCTGTATTTACTGTCAATTAAGCACTTACCGCTTTTGCTACTTTTTGAAACAGCCCCGGCAACTTAAAACAACCTCATTTTTATCACCATCCGCCTCGAGCTACGGTATTTTTACAAATCAACTGGAATACATGAAAAACAAGGGGAAAAAATCCGGGCTTTCCAAAAAGAAGAATGCGAACGACAAGAAACAGCAATGGATTGATAAAAAGAAAAAATTGCGGGTAAGACAAGAAGCTTTAAAAAAGATATACGATCATTTCAAAAATAAGGAACAAGATAATCAATAACCCAAAAACCAAAACATATGAAAAAAACAATTACATTCATTGTATTGCTTCTTGGTATGCAATGCATGTTCGCACAGCCAGTGCTGAACAACAACCTGAACTTTGCCATTGGCGACTACTACCGTATCGATGGCTGGAATACAGTAAACAACATTGATCCGGGAGGACCCGGCAGTAATCTGGTCTGGGATTTTGAAGTGGTAGATGGCCAGGACTTTTTTACAGGTGAAGCCGCAATTTGCGTTGATCCGGCAGGTACCCCCTTCACCGACTCTGCAGGCGCCACAGGTGCAAACATCGCCATCAAACTCTTTGAATCCGATGAAGGACCTTACCAGTATTATAAATCAAACCCAAATTCAAGAGAATTGCTTGCCATAGGGTGGTATGAGGCCGGGAATACCAGCTTTACAAATTACCTGAGCAATTATACTGATTTGCAATTCCCTTTAAACTATGGTGACAATTTCGATTTTAATACCGAATTGCTAATGTATTCGGTTGATATGGGCCATTATGTAATGCGTGATTCAGGCCATATTTATATTGAAGCGGATGCCTGGGGCAGCATTGCAACGCCCGTGGAAACCTATTCCAATGTGCTGCGTTTGAAAACCACCTCGGTCATGCACTCCTGGTACAGGTTTGATATCGGTGAACCATGGATGTACCTCGGGGAATTCACAGATATCAGCTACAACTGGTATGCTCCCAATATCAAAGTACCGGTACTGACTATTTTTGAATTTCTTTTTGATAAGGAACAGGAAAGTATGTTCTCATTACATTATCTAGCCGAATATGATTTCCCGGCTGGAATTGAAAAATTTGAGAATGAGCATATCAGCCTTTTTCCAAACCCGGCAAAAAACCATGTCAATGTTTTAGGTTTGGATGAATATCTGGCCGAAGAGATCATCATTTATGACATGCATGGACGAGAGGTTTTAAAACAAAATGCCATAAACCCATGCATGGATGTTTCAGCTTTGAGACAGGGCTGCTACTTTGTAGAACTGAAAACCAGAAGAAACAGTCTGACCCGCAAATTAATGATACAATAAGGAGGATATGTTATGAGAATTTTTACATTTATACTGGCCGGGTTTATTATTTTGTGCTCACCACCCTTAGCCCTGAAGTCCCAGAATCTATATCTGATGGAGAATAGTGGCCAGCAGACAGATTATGTGATCGACAATCTTAATAAACTGTATTTTTCTTCTGGTGAGCTGATGGTGGAATTACAAAATGGGGCCACTGATCAATACCCATTGAACGATATCCGTTACCTGGGCTTTGGTGGTCCTTTGAAAACACCTCCTCCTTTCATTACAGAAAAGATGGTTATGAATCTGTATCCCAATCCTGTTTCCGGAACGATGCATATACAATATCCCATGCACGGCAAGGAAACCTTAAGAATTGAGATCATTTCAATCGATGGCAGATTGTTTCACAGTGAACGCTTGTTTTCGGAAAACCGGATGTCCGTTTGGCAGATCAGGCTAGAAACAATTCCAGCAGGATTATATGTATGCCGGATGATCAGCGGCAAAAACACAATCACAAAAAAGTTTATTAAAAATTAAAAAGAACAATAATGAAAAAAATAATTACCATAATCATGATGTCGGCACTCATTGCAGGACCGACAAGCGCACAGCAGGACAGCATGTATGTTCATTTAATCAGTGGAATGGTCGTGAAATATGCCATCAGTGATATCGACAGCATCATTTTTTATGCCGGTGGCGGAGGAAATACGATAACAGATTATGACGGCAACGTATACACCATTGTAGAGATCGGATCCCAGAGCTGGTTGGGACAAAACCTGAAAACAACGCACTACAACGACGGCACACCAATTCCTTTGCAAACAGTGGCTTTGATCTGGGATACTTTATCCACGAATGCATATTGCTGGTACGATAATGATATTAGTAACAAGGAACCCTATGGAGCTCTTTACAACTGGTACGTTGGCAATTCAGCGGTCAATGGTGGAAAGAATCCCTGCCCGGCAGGCTGGCATGTACCGGATGATGACGAATGGACCGCCCTGACAGATTATCTGGGTGGAGCGTCTGTATCAGGTGGCAAACTAAAGGAAGCCGGAACGGCCCACTGGTTCACTCCAAATTCAGGTGCCACCAATGAAACAGGCTATACAGCGCTGCCCGGTGGATTCAGGGGAACAGGAGGTGCATTTTGCGAATTGGGAAAAAAAGGCATGTGGTGGACGACTTACGGTCACCCAACTTTTACATCCAGCGGATATTACAGAAGCATGAGCTTTTCGTCGCCAGGCGTATACAGGAGTAATATGGGCAAGTCCTTAGGTATGTCGATACGCTGTATCAAAGATTAGGACGAAGCCGGAAATTTAAACATGCCTCCCAATGAACTTCCCCGAGGCAAACCTGCGGGCAATCAATGTGAAATATCCATTTGATTCGCCCCGGGGGGCGGGGAATCTGATGCCGTCAGGCAAGTTATCATATAACGAATCTCGAAGTACCGACTAAATGTCTCCTTGTCTCCTTTATCGCCTCTGTCGCCCTCGTCGCCTTTATCTCCTTGTCTTCCTGTCGCCCTCATCGCCTCCGTCTCCTTTGTCTCCTCCGTCGCCCAAGTTGCCCCAACAGCTCCAGCACCCCGGCCAAATAAATCGGCCAGCTCAGTGGTTTCAAGAAGTACAGATCACATCCCTGCTCAAAGCACTTCTGCCGGTCTTCGGGCAGGCCCTGAGAGCTTTGGACTACCAAAGGTGCTTGCTTTGAGAGGGTTTTAACGCAGCCGATGAGGGAATAGTAGTTTCGGCCTTTTAGATGAACCTCCAGGATGACCAGGTCAAAGCTTTTGCTGAGCAATTGCCGCAACAGGCCGAAGATGCTTTTCACGGTGGTGAGCTCACAGCCTTTCTTGCCGAAATGATGCTGATGCAGCAAGCGGCTGTGTTTGTCCTCATCAAGCAGGAGAATGCAGTAATTTTCTTGACTTGTGTTTACATGGGCAGGGCGCCCGTTCATTTTTGATTCCATGGATTTTTGTTTTTCCGGTGAAACAATGGCTTCTTTCTGCGGAAAAGGGTCTGGTAGTAAATGCGCAAAAAAGAAGCGTGAACTCAACTTATCCGGCCAAGAGGTACCGCCAAGCACCCTTACCAACAAATAAGCAAGCCCACGCTAAACGTGAGCGCTGTACTTATTCCTGTTGGTAAAAATATTGGCGGTTTCCTTGACCAGGAATAAAACCTACGCTATGTTTTTAATCTTTCTTCTGCTTTTCTTACTTTTCGTTAAACAAATATACGCTTTATAATGATGTGTTGGGGTCCCTTTCGGGTTGGGGGAGTTTGTTTGGTTCTATTAGTTAATACCTTTTGGGGGGAAAGGTCGCGGTTTGGGTGGGGAAATTGTTAGTTTCTTTGATTTTCTTTTGGAATGTTGAATTGAAGGGAGTGTTCAAAAAACTGTGTTGACTTGAGTTTTTTAACAAAGTTGGTGCTTACTACTTTTATATAATCACCTTTTATCCCGATAATCTCCAACCCATAGAAATTATATTTAATTGAATAGCTCATATTCCTCACAAGTATCTCAGAATCATATCTGGAAGTAGTGGGAGTCATGCGGATGTCGGTTGAGTTTTTCAAATATATAAAAATCTTTTATGTCAGGGGAATGGGGCCCTGCTTCGCATTTAGGGGTAGTCAGGCACTTCGACATTCGATATTCAGTGTTCGATATTCGTTATTTAACGGAAGATTGCTCCTGGTGAGAACTACCGCTAAGTGCCTATAAATATCGAATATCGAACACCCAATAACGAATCATGAAGTATTTTTTCGCACTTTTCTCTATCCAGAACCATTCTAAATTTCAAAGTTTTTTACTTTTAGGTGGGACGAAAAGGGCTCGAAAGGCATTAATACATAGATGCATTAATAAATATGCATTTACATCCTGATGACTTTGTGGTACGGTAAAGTTTAAGGGGTGGTTTCGAATAATGAGAACTTTGAGGCCCCTTCAGGGGCCTTTTTTTATTTTTTGCATTCAATGAAAAACACGAAGTGGCAGTCATAAACCATTAGCATAGCACCCCGATTCATCGGGGTGTAAACGAAGAACAGAAGGATTGGGGGAAGCCCGCTTAAGCGGGCTTTGTAAGGAGAAACCTTCACGTAGACACCCCGATGAATCGGGGTGCTAATCTAATATCTGGTATGTGTGACCTAAAATATTGGATTTCTTTCTATCCGATCCAGCCCTTTTTAATGGAATAATCCGAAAACCATATGGCAAACAGGCCGAAGAGCACCACCAGCACCGGCATGGTGACTGCTTCCGCAACTCCATAAACTTCCATGGAGCTTGTAAAAAATACATTGTGGACCATTTGCGGAAGAAGGGCAATGAATGAAATGATAAAAGCCATTTTCGACCATTTCTTTTTCAGTACCAGCCCCAGGGAGCCAAAGAAGCCAAAAAATACGGCGATTGCAAAAAATATGTTGGTCCAGAGCGGATATTCAGCATAAAGCGCTCTTTCATTTTCAGGCAATGCTGACAGGGCTTCTTCCGTAATCAAGGTGTGGGCAAAGAAAGAAAAAACGCCCATAATATTCCATAAAAGAATGATGATCGCAAAAATCCAAAACCATACAGGTATTTTGATTTTTTCGTTTTCCATAATCATTTGTTTTTAGTTGTTGATGTTTATCAGTTGTTCAATAATTACAATGGACATGACTTATCCATGAATCCATTTTAGTGTTTACAGGCTGATTGTCATTTCAAATATAAAATAAATTAACATATCGCCTTATTAGCATGCTGACATTCATATCATTCCGGTTCAGATGTTCATGATGCTACCGCTAATCATAGCCCGGTATATTCTTCCCCAGAATGATGTCTCTTTTTCCCACCAGGATATCCCCTTCTTTCTCCAGGTTCAGTAGTCCTGAACTCCCTCCCCTTGGTGCTTCAGGATGGATCTCATTTTCTGTCAACAGGCTGTCTCCCATAAAATGACAACTGTTGAGATAAAAATATTTTCCATCAGGTTCCAGGATGGTATAATGAATATGGGCGGGTTCCGACCTGTTGGGGTAAGGGGCAGGCTTGAGGGTATAAAAAGTATAATGCCCCTGATCATCTGTTTTAAGCCAGGTCCTGTTGTAACCGTGTTTTTTTCCCCAGCCTCTTGCCTTCTCATCCGGGGCATAAATTCCATCCTGGTTTGTATGATACACATAAAGAATGATGTCCTTTGCAGGCGTTTCTCCATCGGTCGCGTAAATGGTCCCTTCCACTTTTATCCGGATCCCATCCTTTTGAAAGTCAGGCAGTGTATCTGTTGAATTCAGTTTCCGGTTCCCGAATTCAAAGACGGCTTCACAACCTTCACAGGGCCCGCCAACAAGTTTTGGCGTGACCTGGTTTTGAGAATTCAAACAGGAGGACAAAATCAGTGCTAAGACTAAGCTTGTAATTATTTGTTTCATTGCTTTTATCAGATTATTTTGAATATCAGATTGGTTTGGCAGGATCAGGAAACATCAGAATGCCCCTTGTTCTTTTCAAATATAAACAATTTTCCGTATTATCCAGATCAACAGCTGGAAACATAAGATCAGCTCTTTGTGAACCTTTGAGTTTTGGTGCCTTTGTGGCTATTTTTTTTGCCACGAAAACACCAAGACCACCAGGAATAAACAAAGAGGTCTTAGACCCCTGGGCTGGTATTTTCAATATTTTTGAAATTCATTTACACGAAATATTGTTTTACACCGATACTTTAAAATGTTATGGAAGTTGGCAAAACATTATACCTGACGGATCGGCGGCAATGGCGACACTGGCTGGAGGATAATTTCCAAAAGGAAAAGGAGATCTGGCTGGTTTTTCCGAACAAATCTTCCGGGAAAAAACGACTGGGCTACAATGATGCCGTGGAGGAAGCCCTTTGCTTTGGTTGGATTGACAGTATTATCAAAAAAAACGATCCGGAAAGCAGTGTTCAACGTTTTACGCCCAGAAATCCCAAAAGCGGCTTCTCGCAACCCAACAGGGAGAGGATCAAATGGCTGCTGCAAGAGGGTCTTGTGCATCCTTCCCTGCAGGATAAGCTAAAGAAAATGGCCGGTGAGGAATTTCATTATCCCAATGATATCCTGAATATGATAAAAAAGGATCAAGCTGCCTGGGAGAATTTCAAGCGTTTCAGCGAGCCATACAAAAGAATACGAATTGCCTATATCGCTTCCGCCCGCAAACATCCTGATATCTTTAAAAAGCGACTGTCCAATTTTCTCGACAAAACCCGCAAAGGTAAACTGGTGAAAGGCCACGGAGGAATTGAAAAGTATTACAGATGAGAGGCCCGTAAAAAGGGCAAAAGAACCAGCCCGCATTAGATTTCTCCCTTCGATCGTAATAACCCTGGGCTGGATGGTTGGGCTGGAGCGGACTGCAAGTCACCTTGTCTCCATGTCTCCTTGTCTCGATATCGCCTGTCTCCCAAATCGCCTTCGTCGCCTTTTCGCCAGGTCGCCCCATCGCCAAGTCGCCTCCGTCGCCCTCCTCGTACCAAAAACCACCAACTCATCAAAGAGAATACAACCATTTTCCCAGAATCCGTGTCTTTTTATATACTATAAATTCAGGTTTGCCGAAATTTCTCTGTATGCTACACCAAATCTATCTGCTGATCGATCCTCTTCCTTCCTCAATTTATAGCATCTCTATTTAAGCGGCGAAATTGAAAAATCAATATAAAAACCAAAACCCAGTAAAATGAAAAATGCTACTAAACAAATGCTGATGATCCTCACACTCATGCTGTCATCATCCACTTTGTTTGGTCAGGCCACACTCCATGATCAAGCAACAGCACAAAACAAAAAACCTGCCCGCCTGCAGGCACCGACTACGAAGACTCCGGGGCTTTACGATCAAAATCCTTCAGGCACAGGCAATGTGGAAGGCTATACCTATAACGGGGATGGCTTGATCGTGACCGGAGCCATGGTTGGGATCCCTGATCTGAATGAACAAACCATTTCCGGCAGCGACGGCTACTATCTGCTCGTTCAGCTGATGTCGGGCGAATGGAACCTGGAAGCCTGGAAGCAGGGCTACAATACCGTTACTTATCCAATTACGATCCTGGAAAACCAGAGCATACAGCAAGACATAGTGCTTACCCAGCCCAGCATGATCATCAGCCCACTGCAACTGGATGTCACCATCAATCCAAACGGATATGTTATGACTTCCCTTAACATCCTGAATACCGGAGATGGCCTCCTGCACTGGGAAGCCGATACAAATCTTCCCGGCTGGTTGTCGTTGAACCAGTACGAAGGGGATGTCCAGCCCAATGGCGGTTCATTTAACCTGCCGGTATATTTTGATGCAAGCGGTTATGGATCGGGTAATTATGAAACTGCCATTATTACCATTTCTTCCACACCTGATGTTGGTACAACGGTGATCCCCTGCTCAATGACAGTTAGCGGTGATACTCTTGCATCACCCACAAATTGTGAGGTGGTATTAGTCGATGATGTTGGTGTTTATGCCGAATTCTGTTGGGATTATTCTGGAGATCCCAATTTTCAATATTTCAGGATTGATAGAAACGGAGTATTTATTGGTATCACAACGACCACTTGTTTTACCGACCTCTTACCCGATTATGGCACCTATTGTTACCAGGTCTTTGCCGTGTATGATCAGGGGAGTAGTGCCGGATGTTCGGATTGTGTAACCTGGCCGAATCCTGACCTGTCCATCAATCCTGATTCCCTGATAGCAGATGTCTGGGAAAACCACCAGGCCATTGTTTACACAACAATCGAAAATAACGGCATAGGAACACTGAACTATTTATTCCCCGATTATGATCACACGAATGCCTTTTCTTGCGAACATAGCATCGAAATGACAGATGATTTTGGCGATGGCTGGAATGGCGGCGAACTGGATGTTTATGTGGATGGGGCGCTTGTGCTGGACAATGTTACACTTGCCAGTGGTTCAGGACCGGAATATGTATATTTTAATGCTGAAGGCGGACAATTGATTAGCACCACATTCAGCTGTGGAGATGACTGCAATGAATGTGAGTACCGCATCTACGATGGTGAAGGCAATGAGATCATCCACGATGGTGCCAGTGGCACTGAACCGGCCGGTCAAAGCGGAACCGCATACTGCCCGCAGCCCAGCTTTATTATCGATGTCACCCCTTCTTCAGGAACTGTGAATGAAGGGGGAACACAGCAAATCGCCATTACCTATGATGCCACAGGATTTGATACTGGTACCTATGAAGAGTGGGCTTATTTGGAAAGCAATGATCCCGATCACCCCACCGACAGCATCCACAACAGCATGACCGTTACGCAGGCTGCAGCCTTTGCCGGTACCATTACGGATTGCAATACCGGGGCTCCAATCATCGGTGTGGAGGTTTCTGCCGGGTCTTTCAATGCCCTGACCAATGATATCGGCCAGTATTATTTGAATGTCAACCCTGGTACATATGATGTATCTATTGAAAAAGTAGCTTTCCAGGATGTTGTGATTAACGATACCACGACAAATGCTGGTGATTCCACCATCATTGATATCTGCATGTTTGAATCCCTTTATGCACCGGGTTGGGTAATAGCCACTGTCAATGAAGATGATACGGAATGTCTTGTTGAATGGACCATACCCTGGGGTGCTTATGAAATCTCTTATGATGATGGTTCGGCAGATGATTACCTGGTATTTACCGTGCCGGGGAATGCCCATGCCGTTAAATTTTCGCCTCCCGCTTATCCTGCCAGGGTGATCGGAGGAAAAGTATTTGTCGGTGACGGGAGTTTCCCGGCCGGTTCTAATTTCCTGGATTCTACCTTTGGTTTTGCCGTTCTGGATGATGACGGACCCAATAATTTACCAGGCACTCTTTTAGATTCTATTGAAATCACCGTTGATCAATATGGCTGGCTTAGCTTTGAAGGATTGTTTGCAGAGATTGAAGAAGGGGACTTTTACCTGGCCATGTACCAGGGCAATGTGCCTCCTGATGCCGCACCCATCGGGGTTGACCAGACAGCGCCCACCGCCTATCGTTCTTACAGCTACATCGGCGGTGGAACGGATCTCTGGTCCCTTTCGGCCTACCAGGACTTTATGATCCGTGCGCTTGTCCATGGTCCTCAAACGGCAGCCGATCTTATTTTAACACCCGAATACAAACAACCACCCAAAGCTTCTCTCTACAAAAATTTCATTGCCACAGGCAGGCCCACCGGGATTCCCGGATATGTTAAATCCGGTGAATGCAAACCGGCGCCGGAATATAATCTCGAGAGCATGAGAGATGCAACGGGCTATAAAGTTGCCCGACTTTCCGATTTTGACCCGAATGGTTCTCCCTTGAGTGGTGATACGGCTGTCCTGCAAAGCAACACAAATAACATGTCCTATCTGGATAATGCCTGGGGTGGTTTGCCCGAAGGCTGGTATGCCTATTGTATCAGTGCCAGGTACAACCAGAATGGAACTGTTGGGTCAGACTGTGCAGTAAGCAATATAGTGGGTCGCAACAAACGTTGCACGGTAAGCATAGATGTGACTACAAGCGATGGATCGGTGGCTGATAGTACGGAGGTGGTTTTAGCCGGGATGGAATACCCTTATGAGATTTATACAGCGCTTACAGATGATAGTGCAAGTGTTACATTTTATCCAGTCTGGAAAGGCTGTTATGATTTATGGGTTCACAAACCCGGTTATGAAGAGGTATTGCTGCAATACACCTGTTTTGAAGCAGATACCATCATTCATGTTACACTGCAGGAAAATAGATATCCCCCCAGCAATTTATATGTGGATCCCTTAACTTCCATTGCTACCTGGCATGCACCTCGCATTACTGCCTTAATAGAGGATTTTGAAGATGAACAATTTCCGCCTGAAGGCTGGACCAGTGAAACACTAGCATGCGGATGGTTTCAAAGTGATGGCATGTCATTTTATACATGGACCGTCCCCGAATGGGACAGCTATTATGCGATTTCGAATGACGATGCCTGCGGAACTGTGGGCAATGGATGTTGCGATTATTTAATTACACCCGGTTTGGATTTGAGGGAGTCTAATGCTTTTTCTCTTAAATTCGATCAATTTTATGATGGAGCATACGGGCATCTGGCATCGGTTGAAGCAAGCCATGATGCAGGTGAAACCTGGGAGCTGGTACAGGCCATGGAACCCACCCCCGATGTGTGGACACAGGAAGAAGTTGACCTGTCGGCCTATTCAAACAATTGGGAGAACCCTGTGGTTTGGTTCGCTTTCCATTCGGATAATGGCGGTGGCTGGGCATCCGGCTGGGCCATCGATAATGTTGAAGTTTCCGTGGGCAGTGAGGATGATTTTCCACCTTCCGGATATCATGTATTCCTGGATAATGTTTTTGTCGCAGAGGTGGAGGAAGAAACCTATACCTACCTGAACCTGGAATACGGGACAGAATATACGGCAAGTGTCGGAGCCATTTATCCTTCCGGGCTTTCAGAAAAGGATTATTATACTTTTACTTCAGAATGGTTGTATCCCCCGGAAAATTTTGCCGCCGCCGCATACGACGATGCCGCCTACCTGGTCTGGGAGCCTCCCTGTGCGCCCTGGTTCGAAGTATTGTCCTTCGGGCCCCGCAAGGAAATGCCGGATCCCAATGCGGAATATGCTCCTACTTATAAGGAGGTGATAAACAAACATAGCGGCTCTCGCGATCTGTGGGATACACAGTTTGAATTCCCCTGCAGCCAGCCAGTTGGAGAAGCCGGTATCGAATCGGATGGGAATTACATTTATACCTCGCAGTGGAATGCTGGCAACGGGACTTTCTTCCGCTACGAACCGGATGGAACATTCCTGGGCAGTTTTGTAATTTCAGGCTGTAAGAATGTGCGCGATATGGCATATGATGGCATGTATTTTTATGGGAGCAATGCCAGCAACACCCTCTGGAAAATGGATTTCGACAATGAAGTTGTCGTGGATAGCATTCTGGCCCCGGTGATTACCCGGGCAATTGCATATGACGATGATTTTGATGCTTTCTGGGCAAATAACTGGTCCACCGACATCACCTTGTTCGATAGAGATGGGGTTATTTTGAATAGTTTTCCGGTTGGGACCTATGGCAATTATTATGGTTTTGCACGGCACAGATTCCCGTATTATAATTTCGCCCACCTGTATGCATTCAGCCAGGATGGCAGCGGCGCTGTGATCGTTCAGATCAACCTGAATACGGGCCAGGAAACAGGGTATACCTATGATGCCATTGGTTTCAGTACTTCGGGTTCCGGCATTGCGGGCGGCCTGTTTGTTGAACAGGACTTTGTGCCGGAATTTTATACCCTGGGCGGGCTCATTCAAAATGAAACAATATTCGGATTGGAACTGGGCATCAGTGTGACGGGTAACAATTGTGAGGTGCCTGAAAATTTACTGGGGTTCAAGGTATACCGGGATGATGAACTGGCAGATTATGTTGAGTATATTGGCCAGGAACAAATAGCGTATTGGGATGAGGGCCTCTTGCCGCAATGCTATGATTATGAGGTATCCGCTGTTTATGATCTGAGTCCCTACGGTCAATTTGGAGAGGAAGGCGAATCTGTGCACCGTGGGCCTGCAACCGCTTGCATAACATGCTGCGACAACCTGCCTTTTATGGAGGACTGGGAAAGCGGGACTTTTGAAACCAACAACTGGGAAGTGCAAAGTGCTAACTGGGATATCAACCCCATCATGGGCAATCCCGGGCATTGTGCAGAATTCCAGTGGGATCCCATTCGTGAAGCAAATAGCTATGAATCGGGCATTGTTTCAATCCCACTCCTGGGTAATGATATTTCAGAAGGAAAGGTTTTTCTTGATTTTGACCTGAAAATTGATGATCGCTTTGACACAGTTAATACTGAAAAACTCATTGTTCGAGTCTGGGCAGATGGTGAATGGTATGATATCAGAGAGTACACCGCAGATGGTGATACAGAGTGGGAGCCTCAGCAAATTGATATTTCGGAATATGCCACGGGATATGACTTCAGGATAGGATTTTTTGCACTTGGAGAAAACAGCATCAACATAGACGCCTGGTACATTGACAATATTCATGTTTATCAGCTTTGCCCCGAACCAGGTGATCTTACTTCTGAAAGAATTTATGAAGACACCTTAACCGGAACATGGATCATACAGCTTGATTGGGTTAAGCCAGGCGCAACAGAAGGCTACTGGATATCATATCATGATGGAACGTATGAAAATGCTATCGCCTCAAATGAGGGTGGCGGAGGCCTTGCCCAGATGTTCACAGCCACTGAGCTTCCCTGCACCTTAACAGAAGTCAGGTACTTTAACAGTTCCTTCGATCAATACATGCAGGCATGTGAAATCTGGATACTGGCCGGGGATGGCGAAACAGTACTTGGTGGTCCGTACTATGTAGCAAACGCACCTGCGGATGACTGGGTAACGGTAGACATTGAAGACATTGCCCTGGATCATAGTAACTTCATGATCGCTACATTCAATGTGAATGCCGGTGGTCCTTACATTGGTGTTGATGACAGTTTTTATGATGGCTCCCTGTACTTTGGAAGCATCGGTGATTTTACTGAAATGGGAACGCTTGGCTATTATTATGTGGGTATGCATGAAGCCTATGTAGAAGTTGAAATTGGAGACAATGTGCTTGTTAATTCAAGCTTGACTTCACCAAAAGCATCCAACAATAATCTTCTGTCCGATATTAGCTTCTCGGGAACTTCTGCTTCGGCAGTTGCCCCGGCTTCAAGAGACTTAACAGGATATAATATCTGGAGAAATGATGTCCTGATCGAAACCAACTGGCCGGATGAAACTTATTATGACACAACCTACGAGGAGAATGAGTACTGCTATTATATTAGTGCGGTATACGAAAGCTGTGAATCAGATACCCTGGGTTATGTTTGTGAAACATTTTGGATTGATATTGATGAAACAGATGTGGGCCAAATAGCTATATATCCAAATCCGGCCATGGATAAAATAAACATCACATCACCCGAAAACATTACCCGTATTCGCATCATGAACAGTCTGGGAGAACTGGTTTACGATGCCAAACCCGGAAAAACTATAGCCAATGTGGACGTGGGCACCAGTGAGCCGGGCATTTATTTTATTAAGGTTGAGACTTCCGATGGCATGATCACGAAAAAAATAGCGGTCAGCAGATAAGCCATTGCAAAGCATACAATTTAAATGAGGGATCCTGAGGGCTTCCTCATTTTTGTTTTTTGTCCAACTCCATTTTTCGCAACAGCCTCTCTTCCAAACACCCCGATGAATGGGGATACAAGAAAGGATCTGTGACCCATTCAACAGCCGCAGCGGTGCAATTCTCATTTCTTCAGGTATAACAAAACCTTATCCCCTAAAAAACCTCAGTAGCCATCATGAAACACATGAACCTGAACCTTATTCGTTTATTGCCGGGATTCTGGATCTCGTAATTATAAGTATTAAGATTTCTCCCTCCGGACGAAATGACAAGGTCTTGTGCCTATGGCCTGGCTCCTTGACTCCTTGGCTCCTTGTCTCTCCGTCGCCCACTCGCCTTGTCGCCTTGTCGCCTCCCTCCCCAGGCTCAACACAAAATATTCCAATACAAATTCAGCCTTTCACACATAAATCGTATTTTTGAATATCCGAATTCAAAAAACAGATTCCAATATGAAAAGCATTGACAACTATACTTTCGAAGGCAAAAAAGCCATCATCCGCGTGGATTTCAACGTTCCCCTGAATGATGATTTTCAAATTACGGACAGCACCCGCATCGATGCGGCCATCCCGACCATCCAGAAGATCCTGGAGAAAGGCGGCGCCGTCATCCTGATGTCGCACCTGGGTCGTCCCAAATCAGGTCCGGAAGACAAATTCTCCCTGAGGCACCTGCTGCCTTACCTTTCAGAAAAGCTTGCACAGGAATTAAAGTTCGCTTCCGATTGCATCGGGGAGGAAGCAGAAGTGATGGCCGGAAGTTTGAAACCAGGAGAAGTGCTATTACTTGAAAACCTGCGCTTTCACAAGGAAGAAACCAAAGGGGATGAAGATTTCGCGAAAAAGCTTGCCGGCCTGGCCGATGTGTATGTAAATGATGCTTTCGGTACGGCTCACAGGGCCCATGCTTCCACTGCCATCATTGCAAAATTCTTCCCCGATGACAAACTTTTCGGTTACATCATGGAGAACGAGATCAAAAACATGGACAAGGTGCTGGAAGATCCGCAGAAACCATTCACGGCTATCCTGGGCGGAGCCAAGGTTTCGGGAAAGGTTGAAGTGATCGAAAATCTCATCGACAAAGTGGATAACCTCATCATCGGAGGAGGCATGATGTTCACCTTTATCAAAGCCCTGGGCGGTAACATCGGTAAATCCCTGGTGGAAAAAGACCTGATCGACCTGGCCAATGAGGTCATTGCCAAGGCCCGGGAAAAAGGAGTTACCCTCTATCTTCCCAAAGATGCCATTGCAGCGGCCGAATTCGACAACAATGCCGAAGCAAAACAAACGCCTTCACACAACATCCCCGAAGGATGGATGGGTGTGGACATCGGTGAAGAAGCAATCCGGACTTTTTCCGATGTGATCAAGGAATCGAAAACGATCTTATGGAATGGCCCCATGGGCGTTTTTGAAATGCCAAATTTTGCAAAAGGGACAAAAGCCATTGCCGAGGCGATTGCAGAAGCAACTGATCAAGGCGCTTATTCCCTGGTTGGCGGGGGTGATTCCGTAGCAGCTATCAAACAGATGAAACTGGCGGATAAAGTCAGTTATGTTTCTACCGGCGGCGGGGCCATGCTGGAATACATCGAAGGAAAAGAATTACCGGGCGTAGTTGCAATCAAAGATTGAGAGATCAAGTGATATATCCTGAGCTTGTCCCCCCTGACCTACTGAAAGATAAAAAATGCTTAAAAAACCCGAAACTTCCACAAATTCTAATCGTCTGTTTAAAAATCTGATTTTTAAATGTAAGACATGGTATTACTCCAGCAATCTGGATAAGCTCGGAGAACTCTATGGCACTGATAAAAGCGGTGATCACTTTTATACACCGCATTACCAGCATCACTTTAAAAAGTTCAGGTTCAAAAAGATCAATCTACTTGAACTGGGAGTTGGTGGATATCATAAGCCTGAAGTCGGGGGAAATTCCTTGAGAATGTGATCAATAATTTCAAGGTGCTTTTTCCCAGATTAAAGGATGGTGGAATTTATGTTGTTGAGGATACCCAGACTTCCTACTGGGAAAAATTTGGTGGTGATAGTAAAGACCTGAACAATCCCAAAACCAGCATGAACTTTTTCAAAAGCCTGACTGACTCACTCAATCATAAAGAGTTCCTGATCCCCGGCTACCAGTCCAGTTATTTCGACCGCATTATCACCTCCATGCATTTTTACCACAATCTGGTATTCATTTACAAAGGGAATAATGATGAGGATTCGAATGTTGTTGTGGATCATGAGTTCCGACCGGATCTCAAGAAAAAATAATTTACCACATAAGACACCAGGCCACAAAGTTGCTCAAAGATTTTGTGTGCTTATATGTTATCGCTTTGTGATCCTTTGAGTCTTGGAGACTTAGTGGCAGATTATTTTTTAAGACACTTGTTCCTTCTCAAATATCCTATCAATTAAACCCATGCTTTGCTTTTGAAGTATGTAAAATTGGATGATAAAGAATCTTTACAAAATCAATAAACTTATTAAATACCTGAGTGAAAGAAGGATCGCTCCGTTGAATCGCTTATCTTTATGCGATAATTTTTGCAGGGCTTTTTTATTGAAGACTTCTGCAGTAAATCTTTCGCATGGATACAAACGATCAAATAGCAACTATAGCAAAACCTTCCGCTACTGCATTATACAGTGAATGGGAGAAGGTTATCTACACAGCTCTGCAAAGCTATTCCAATGTGCACAGGGGAAGTGGACATTTTTCAATGGCAACAACGCATCTTTACGAAAAAGCCAGGGAAGTCGTACTGGATTACCTGGGGCTGGACGGCAAGCAATACTCAGTCATTTTTTGCTCTGCATTAAGGGCCGCCGGTTTAGAGTCTTTGTTTGAAAGCAAGGAATATAAGAAACTCACGAGCCGGGAACTGGAGATTCCGCTGGGCGTAACGGCGCTGGCTATTCGTAAAAAAGCCTTAAAAAATAACCAGCCCAGGCAAACAGGCGGAGGTACGACCAAGATCGTTTCTACGGAATGGATCGTCTGGGCGGAAGCACCCGACCTGTACGAGGCCGGCACCCCGGCCATTATCAATGTGATCGCATTTGCCAAGGCTTTGCAATTGATCCGCAAAACCGGAAAAAACTTATTCCAGGAAATGGATACAAAAGATGTATCCGTTGAAGAGATCCTGTATCATGATAAGCTGGAAGACCTTAGCGGAATCGAATTGCTGGATGCCCTGAGAAAAACCCTGATCGGGAAAGATATGCGGGTACCCACCAGCCAGGGCCTGAAAAGATACATCAACCTCGACAATGGCGCCAGTACGCCAAGCTTTGAATTTGTGTGGGAGTGCGTGAGAAAAAGCTGGAAGCAGGATAAAGAAAGGCAGCAAGCAATGGTTGCGGAGGTGAGGAAGATCATTGCCAGGGTATTGCAGGCACCTTCGGAAAAATACGATATTCATTTTACTTCAAATACCACGGAAGCCATTAACCTGGTTGCCGAGAACATCCTGCTTGAAAATGAGGATGAGCATGAGCAGGTCATCCTGGGATCCATGCTGGAGCATTCTTCCAACGACCTGCCCTGGCGCTTGCTGCCGGGCGCTGATTTTCTCAGGCTTTCGGTCGATAACAAAGGCTTTTATAAGCTGGATGAACTGGAAAAGCTGCTGAGCGATTATAACCAGGATCACAAACACGGAAATAAACGCATCAAGCTGGTTTGCCTGAGCGGATGCTCCAATGTGCTGGGAAGTTATAATGATCTGGAAAAGATCAGCCAGATTGTGCACAGCTTTGGTGCCCGCCTGCTGATCGATGCAGCACAGGTGATCGCCCACCGCAAACTGGATGTCAGCAAAACAGGCATTGATTACCTGGCCTTTTGCGCCCATAAAGCCTATGCCCCTTTTGGTACCGGAGTTTTACTAATGAAAAAGGAGTTGACTCACTTCAGCAAAGATCAGCTGGATCTGATCCGGGCATCCGGTGAAGAAAATGCCGGCGGTATCAGCGGACTTGGCAAAGCCTTGCTTCTGCTGGAGCGGATCGGATTTGATCTTATCCAGCAGGAAGAACAGGCACTGACCCGGATGCTGCTGCAGGATCTTGCCAGAGTTCCAAAGATAAAAATGTACGGCCTCACGAATCCCGCTGATCGGGCATTCGAAAGAAAAGGAGGCGTGGTATTGTTCGAACTGAATAAAATGATGCCGGCCAAACTGGCCAGGAAGCTGGCACAGCAAGGCGGTATCGGGGTACGTTATGGTTGCCATTGCGCCCACATCATCATCAAGCAATTGCTGAATATCAAACCGCCACTGGAAAATTTGCAGAAATACATCATTAAAGTTTTCCCGCATTTGAAATTCCAGGGGATGGTGCGGGTGAGCCTGGGGATCGAAAACACAAAACAGGATATTGAAGAACTGATCAAAGTGCTTGAAAGGATTGCCAGTAAGGAAGAAGAGAAAAAGTCATCTATCAATGTAAAAAAGGATACTGAGGACTTTGTTGAGAAAACTGGTAACACGGTATTTAGCATTTTTTAAGAATTTCCACTGATCCCCGGAATAATAATTTCCGTGAATCTCATGTTTTGTTTTAAATCCCATGTATCTCTCCCGTAAAATTGACTGGTACGGAAAGATCGGTCCGGGGAGCTAATTCTTAAAAAATCTTAAAAAGCATACTTTGATTGATCATTGATAAGTTATGCTATAGAAGTTAAACATAAATAGAAACGAAACCACCACCGATGAATTAGAATTTACGTTTGGATCATTAAACAGATATAAACCTAAATTCTCATTCATCATGAAAAACAAGATCAAAATTCAGGTACTCGCAATCTTTCTGATTGCAGGCCTGCAAGCATTCTCACAAGAAGTTGAACCACAGGAAGACAAAAGCGGATCCCCCTACTTTTTCGTAAAGGGTGATGATGCGGAAACCGACCGTTTGCCCCTGAAAAAGACCTGGGCCGAGGCAAACATTGCCGGAGTGATCGCCGATGTCACCATTCACCAGATTTACAAAAATGAAGGGCAACATCCCCTGGAAGCCATTTACACTTTTCCCGCTTCCACACGTGCCGCTGTATACGCCATGGAAATGAAAATCGGGGAGCGGATCATCCGTGCAAAGATCGAAGAAAAAGAAAAGGCCCGGCAGGATTATGAAAAAGCAAAAGAAGACGGTAAACGAACTTCCCTGCTCGAACAATCCCGGCCCAATGTATTCACCATGAATGTGGCCAACATTATGCCGGGCGACGAAATTGAAGTGCAGCTCAGTTACACCGAACTGCTTGTGCCCGAAGAAGGAACCTACAGTTTTGTTTATCCCACCGTGGCAGGGCCAAGATATGCGGGGGAGTCAGATAACAGCAAACCGGACAATGCATTTGCCCATACTCCCTACCAGCATCAGGGAGAAGATCCTTTTTACGATTTCGACCTGAAGATCAAGCTCTCCACCGGGGTGCCCATACAGAACATCGATTGTGAAACCCATAAGGTAAATACCAGTTTTCAGGACCTTGACAAAGCCACTGTCGAACTGGATCCTTCAGAACAACAGGGAGGGAATCGTGACTTTGTCCTGGATTACCAGCTGGCCGGCGAAGAGATCTCCTCCGGGATCATGCTGTATGAGCACGGTGATGAAAACTTCTTCCTGGCCATGATACAGCCCCCGAAAAGAGTTGAACCCAAAGATATCCCTCCACGGGAATACGTTTTTATTATGGATATATCAGGCAGCATGAGCGGTTACCCGACCGAAGTTTCCCAAAAACTGATGCGGAACCTGCTCAGCAATTTACGACCCGAAGACCGCTTCAATGTGATGGTCTTTGCAGGAAGTTCAGGCTGGTGGACAGAACACTCCAAACCAGCCACACCGGATAATATTCAGAATGCCACAAGTTTTGTTGATTTCCAGCAAGGAGGCGGTGGCACCAACATCCTTTCAGCCCTTCGCAAGGCCATGGACTTACCACGTGAATATGAAGAATTGTCGCGCTCCTTCGTGATCATTACCGATGGTTATGTGATGGTGGAGAAAGAGGCCTTTGACCTCATCCGGCAAAATTGCGACCTGGCCAATACCTTTGCTTTTGGGATCGGCAGTGCAGTAAATCGCTATATTATCGAAGGCATAGCCCATATGGGCATGGGTGAACCTTTTATTGTTATTGGTAAAAATCAGGCCAGTGAAAAAGCTGAAAAATTCAGAGAATATATCAGCAGTCCGGTGCTTACACAGATCAAAATGGATGCACCGGCGTTCGAGATCTATGATGTGGAACCCTTCAGCATCCCGGATGTCTTCGCCGAACGTCCCGTGATCATTTACGGTAAATACCGCGGGGAAGCAAAAGGCAGGATAACCCTGAAGGGATACAGCGGCAACAAGCGCTGGAAGGCCAGCATCGATGTTTCCGAAGCAAAGCCTGATGAAAAGAATGCTGCCCTGCGCTATCTCTGGGCACGCAAACGCATACAGTTGCTGGATGACTATGGCAGGCTGGGATCCAGTGCCGTCAGGGAAGAAACGACTGAACTGGGATTGAAATACAATCTGCTGACAAATTATACTTCTTTCATCGCCATTGAAGAAACCCGCACCAATGAGGGGGAAATTGTCATCGTCAATCAACCCCTGCCGCTGCCCCTGCATGTGTCCAATGCTGCTGTTGGTTTTGAAATGGGATTCCAGGAAAAGATCAGTCCCATGAGGATACAGAGCTATCGCCAGGTGCTGATCCATACTGAGATGGATGTGAAAAGCAAGTCCAGGATCCGCAAGCATATCGAGAGGAAGTTGATGCCGCAACTCGATAACTGTCTGATGAATTTGAACAGCATTGATTCCTTTACCCTTAAAGTGGACGAAAATGGAAAGGTTGAAAGCACTATGTTTACTGGTGGCACTGGCAATGAAGAAATCATAAAATGCATTGAAGGAATCATCAGCCGATGGAATCTGCAACATATCCTGAAAGGCAAGGCACTCGTATTTGAGGTTGAACTGTAAAAGTCTTCCGCCATGAAAAAGCATAAACACAGAGATCGTTTTTATGGGATATTTCCATTGCTGCCGCTCCTGATTATTCTGTTGCTGCCCCCTTCCCTCAGGACAGAAAAATCTGAAGTTCCCCCTGTGGCAGAGTTTACAGCAAGAGAAGACATTACTTTCATCCTGGGCAATGACCGGAATGATGCCAATCCGTTTTACCGCAAAGCCGAGATTTACTTCCGGACAAATGAAAATGAACGGACAGAATATGTGGTCACTTCCTGCACTTCCCTATCGGAGGTGCAGGACTACCTGGTCCGTCACGCCTCTGGCAACAGGCCCTGGGGAAAGATCAACCTGGTATCGCATGGCAACCGCTACCAGGGACTCAGTGTGAAAGTTGAGCCAGATGGAAAAAGGGCTGATCCCGAATGGATACGGGAAAGCCTGGACAAGGGTAGACTTGGCAAACTGCCGGCCGGTGTGATCGATGAGCAAACCAGCCTGGTACTGCATGCCTGCGGTCTGGGCACCCAGGCCGCGATCAGTGAAGTATTGCAGGAAGCTTTCTCCTCAGAAGGCAAAGCCCCTCTTGTGAAGAGCAGCGAACATTTCGAGTATTTCATTGCTGATGAAAACAATGAAACGAAAGTTGAGCGCTTTTACGCTGAATCCTGGTTTATCCGTTATAAAATGAGGTACAGACCCCCTGATGAAACCATCATCCGTATATTCCAGAATAAATATCCCGATCAGCCTGTCGACTGGGAAACGGCCCTGAAAAATGAAAAAGCTGAGCAGGCAGGGGATGTTTTTCACTACAGCTTCGATGTACCTGTAAAATGGGTGATCAGCTATGAAAGCAAGGATTCTGTTCCTTTTTTAAAAACCCAGCAAGCATGCCATAATTGGGTCAGGAAGAATGCAGAGATCATGCGGGATCTGGAAAAACTGGAAATCCCGCCCGAAAAGTTCAACTGGTGGATGCGCAGGGTATATGTAAAAAATGAAGATGGTAGTCTCAGCCCTGCCCTCTGGATCAAAGGATATTGCACCATGCTTTGTGTTCTGAGGCTTTTGCCAGAGGAAGAAATTTGAATTCAGGAGCAGTGATCGGTAGACTTTGCTAACAGTCACCGGGTGACTAAAAAGTGCATGTTTATACGGCTACAGGAATATCAGAGTCACCAGGTGACTTGCTCAAAAATAAAACAAAAATATAATCAAACCGCTCCAACGGTTTTCAATGCTGATTCCTGTTCCATATCTACAAGAATCCAAGCGCTTTGCGCTTGTTCATTTGGCCATTACATGAAAAATGGTCAATTGACAATGCCGAATGGAAAATGAGCAACATTGTCCATGCTGCATTGTCCATTCTACATTGCCCATTTTGCATTTTTCATTTGAAGGAAGGTGCAATTGGGGAAACCACGGGCTAATTTAGTTGCGAAGATATGATCGCACCCTGAGTCCATAAAACACATCTAAGGTATTCACCTTAGTTAAATACGTTATTCCCCTTATTGACTTGGCGCTCTTATTGTTATACTTTTAACCCGTTGATCATTCATGCTCAAAACTTATAAGGCATTACTGCAGGGTTATTTCATTCCGTAAGTTTTGAGCTTGATCAACGCAAAAAACGAATGAGGCCCTGCTTTTTTCGTTCAGAAAAATATTGTTAAACCAAACCAAACAAGATGAAAAAAATCTTCTTTTTGATTGCAATGTATTGTGCGATGAGCACACAGGCACAATGGGAACCCCTCACAGTAGGTACTGGAAATGCTCCCATAACTTCAATGTACGCCTATGCAGATACCCTTTTTATAGCAGCTTACGGGGAGGGCATTTTCAAATCAACAGACAATGGTACTATCTGGACTGATGTAAGCGGAGACCTGGCCAATCTGAACATCAACGACATTCGTGGCGGGGCTGCACCCACTGTTACATGGGTAGCTTCTGATGATGGTATTTTCTTCACCGCCGACCAGGTATCGTACGCTAACAACACTTCCACAGGACTGAGCAATACAGATGCAAGGTATTACTGGTTCGGTCCCGAGGATGACTGGGCCGTTGCAACTTACGGAGGGGGTGTATATACCTCCCAGGAACTCAATGGCCCCTGGAATCCGGCCAATAATGGTATTTCTGGTGATGGACTTTATGTAAACGACATAGGCGGGTATGGTGATGGCACAGATGAATATGCCTGCCTGGTTACCGAAGATGGGGTATATTTCACTGAGGACAATTTCGCCAGCTGGACACAAAAAAACAACGGGCTGTCGGGGGATGCCCTCCATGCCAAGGAACTGGCAGGAGTCGGTTTTTTCGTGATGATCGCAACGCATGGGGGTTTGTTTGCAACATTCGATATGGGTGATACCTGGTATCCGCTGGTAGACATTGAAAAATTCAATACCATCATTAGTGGGGTATATAATGATATGGTGTATTGCTTTGCCTTCGGGAAGAAAGGCTATTATGCGAATTCACTGGACCTCACCGACTGGATCCCCATTGATATTGAAAACATACCGGGAGAAGTGATCTCTGTCGCTTTCAATTCCACCCATGTTTTTGTGGGCGTTGAGATCCCAGAAAAAGATGGAAGCAGGGGCGGTGGAATCTACAGGCAACCCATCGATGTAATTACAGGATTGGAAGAACCACATGAAACAGCACCGAATGCCAAACTCCTTCCCTGTTACCCAAATCCCGCTACAGACCAAACCACCCTGCACTATTTACTGAAAAAAAGCGGATCTGTGAAAATTGAGGTTTATGATATTCATGGGAAGTTAGTGACTCAACTCAAACAGGGAATAATCGATCAGGGCATGCATGAAAACATACTCAATACGCGGAAAATGCCGTCAGGGATTTATTGCAGTGTGCTGCTGCTTAACGGAAAACGCGTATCAAGTCAGAAATTCATCATCAACAAATAAACATCAAACCAATAAACAGGAGGAAATCAAAATGAAAAAATTAATCATCTTACTTACACTGATCTTCAGCTTCCAGCTCATGCAAACTTATGCAGGAGGCGAAGAGCTCTGGAAACAGGAATATCCCAAAGAGATCAACTGGATGATGATCAGTGATGCGGGTATATTGATCCTGGGTACCGATGACGCACTTTATGGGGTGAATCCTGATAGCGGGGAAGAACTCTGGAAACGGGAAGATCAGAAAAAGATCGACCAGGAGTATGTGGAAGTGATTGATGTGACCCCGGTGATCCTGGTCACCCGGAAAGGCCTCAGAAATGAAGCAGTGGCCATCAATACCCTCACGGGGGAAACCATCTTCAGCACCAAGGAATATAATTTTATGCCCATGCATGGTGCCATGCCGGTATACGACAATCTCACCTTCCTGGTGGCCGGTGTTGACGGTAAAAGCCGTTGTACCTTTTACAACCTGGATATGGCCACGGGTAAAGTAAACTGGAAAAAGGACCACTGGTTTGGTCCCAAATGCGGGGATCCGCAACTGGTGGCCCTGAACCAGGATAAAACCTTCTCCAAGACCGGCCTGATCGGAAACCAGTATGTGGTTTTCGATACCGACCATACTTTTTTTGCACACCTGGCAAAAGATCAGCTGGCAAAGTTTGACATGAATACCGGTGATATGATCTGGGCTGCCAACTTCAAGGATTATAAGATCAAACCCAAGCCGGAAGGGGCAAGCGCCATTGCCTATGGTTATGCCCAGATGGTTTATAATGAGAATAATAATACCCTGTATATCCCCATTTCCAATTCCCTGGTGGCCGTAAATGCCAGTGACGGAAGTTTTGTTTGGGGCGAAAAACCTGAGGATCTCAAAGGCAAAGTTTCCAATATTGAGTTTACCGATAAAGGCATCCTGGTTAAAACCACCGGAGAATCCCCCATCATTACTTTGCTGGATTACAATACCGGCGAACCCCTCTGGGACAAGGAATTTAAAAAGTTCCAGGACAATGGAGTGGTATTGTTTGAAGAGGATAAAATCCTGGTGCTAACGGGGAATGATCTTTATGCGATCAAACCTGACAATGGCGAATACGAAAGGGTAGCCAAGAACATCAAGTTCAAAGGAGAAGATCCCATGATGATGTCCATGGTGGACGATGTGCTGGTACTCACTGCCAACCAGAACATCATGGGTATGAACCCGGATACTTATGAAGTGATCTACCAGGAATATTATGCTGCGCCCGGTCTGGGGGCTCTGGAGATTGTGGGTCGCGCACTGGCTGCAACGGCCATGAACGCCATGAGCTATGCGTCAGCCAGGAATGCAGCAATGAGGGGAGGTGCCAATTACAATTCCATCACCAATACTTTTGAATATGATGTGGTAAGCGCTAACCTCGGACAACGCTTCAGCAAATCCCTCGAAACCAACAAATATCACTATGTAAACACCAAGGAATGTGTGGTGGATGGAGAAAAAGACAAAGGGGTGATCTGTATCAATAAACTAACCGGAGAAATTGACGGAGCCGTGATCCTGGGCGACCGCAAACCGGAATATGAAGTAGACCAGGTGAGCAACCTGCTGTTCTATAAGTCCGGCAACAAAGAAGTGGCCTGCTACAAACTATAATGTCTGACCCAGAATGATGCCTCAATCCCCGCTGATTGAGGTGAGGGAAAGCCCCCCGTTCGGGGGGTTTTTTATTATCATTCGGACCCTGAGAGCCTGAAGTTTGCTCATAGCTGAGGATCGGATGACTTGACAAAGGCTTTTTCAATGAATCAAAGCCGGGATGAGTCATCTGATCACATTAAATCGAATATCGGCCATCGACATCGACAATCGAAAATCGAAAATATCCTGGATTGTCGATGGCCGATATTCGGTTTACGATTTTCGATGTTTATTAAGTCGCAACAATGATACATGAAAAATGAACAGTGCAGAATGGACAATGAATCTTCATTATGTCCATGGTTAGAATTTATTCTGGTTATCGCTTACCGAATTACGGGAATTACCCCAGCGATTTACGAAAAATCCCCTATTTACTAAGCCCCTTCCGCCCAGTACTTTTACTTCGTTGATCCAGAAAGTCCAAAACCAAAGGAATTAAACAGCAGGTATTTCCATCCGGAAGTTTTGGGCTTGATCAACAAGAGCCCGGATGGGATGCCTGCTTTTTAATGATTGATTGTAAAAAAAGGAGTAATCATGAAAAAATTTGTACTGATACTTGCCATGTTTGTTTTAACCGCCACTTCAATGAACATTGAAGCCGGCAATGATGTTGCCTGGCAACATGAATATCCCAGAGAGATCAACTGGATGATGATATCCGATGTTGGCATCCTTTTGCTGGGAACCGATGATGCGCTTTACGGGGTGGATCCGGAAACGGGGGAAGAAATGTGGAAAAGGGAAGATCAAAAAAAGATCGACAAGGAATACATCGAAACCATCCCGCAAACCCCCATCATCCTGGTTACCCGTAAAGGATTGCGGAGTGAGCTGGTAGCCATCAACACCCTGAACGGTGATAAGATCTTCAGCACCAAAGATTATGGCATGCAGGCTACGAATGGCGCCATGCCGGTTTACCAGAACGCAACCATACTGATATCCGGCGGCATCGACGGCAAAAATTATTTTATGAATGTCGGGATGAAAGATGGCAAGGTCAACTGGAAGAAAGAGGACTGGCTCGGGAAAAGGATCCTCCCTCAGCTTGTAAAATTAAATCCCGATAAGACCTTTTCAAAAGCGGGCATCAATGGGAACCAGAACCTGGTGTTTGATACGGATGATACTTTCATTGCCCATTTCCACCAGGATCATCTGGCCAAATATGATGTAAACACAGGGGAAGTGATCTGGCAGGCCAATTTCAAGGATTATAAGATCCGGCCCAAACCGGGATCAGCCTCTGCCATTGCCCTTGGATTTTCGCAGATGATGATCAATGAGGAAAGAGGGGTCTTGTACATACCCATGTCGAATTCGCTTGTGGCTGTAGATATTGAAACGGGTGCTTTTGTCTGGCCCGAAAAACCTGAGGACCTTAAAGGCAAGATCAGTGATATGGAGTTTACCAAAGACGGCATCCTGGTGAAGACATCGGGAGAAAAACCATACATCACCATGCTGAGTTATGAAACGGGGGAAGAGCTCTGGAAAAAACCCTTCAAGAAGTTCAAGGACCAGGGGGTGATGATCCATCACGAAGGAAAGATCTACCTGCTTACTTCCGATGACCTTTTCTGGATTGACCAGAAGACAGGAGATTATAAGCACCTGGCCAAGAATGTCAAATTCAAATCCGAAGATCCGCAAATGATGAGCATCATCGGGAACAACATCGTGTTGACCTCACAGCAGAACATCATGGCCATCGACAAAAATTCCGGCAAACAGGTCTATCATCTTTACCTGAAAGCACCGGGTTTGAGTGCTTTTGAGGTGGTCGGCCGGATTGCCGTAACAGCGGCGATGAACGTCGGAAGTTACGCCATGGCAAGGCAACGTGCAATGGCAGGTGGCGCCAATTACAACCCCATCACCAATACTTTCGAATATGAGCAATACAGTGCCAATCTGGGGCAGCGTTTCAAAAAATCCCTGGAGACCAATAACTATCACTACATCAGCACCAAGGAAGCCGAGGTAGATGGTAACAAAGACATCGGTATCGTATGTGTGAACAAAGAAAACGGTGATATCGAAAGCCAGGTACTCCTCGGAGACCGCGACCCGGAATACGAGATCGATGAGATCAGCAAGCTGTTGTTCTTCAAATCTAAGAATAAAGAAGTGACCTGCTTCGAGCTTTAATTTACCAGAAAACTACTGGATCAGTGATCGGATGACTTGACAAAGACCTGATCAATAATAACAGGTCCGGATAGAGTCATCCGATCACTTTTTTAAATCGAACATCGGCAATCGACAATATCCTGGGTTGTCGATTGCCGATTTTCGGTTTACGATTTTCGATGTGTATGAAGGCAATAAGCTCTGCCATCTTATGTGCTTTATTATATCCCTTATTTAATCGTAATTGATACGTAGTTCATTCGATATTTTTCGTTTAAACTACGTATCAACTACGTATTAACTGCGTATCAAATACACATGAACCATATCGTAACGTTAAGCAAAATAAGCCATCGATAAGCACATAGCGATCAAATGATGTGGGCATTCTTTTGCTGGGAACCGATGATGCGCAATACGGGGTGGATCCCGAATACGAGATCGAAAAAAAAGGATTCTATAGATATTTCGTCCCTATCGGGACTTAATTTCTGCTTGTTAATTAATTACAAAGGAATATCGGTCAGATGACTGAACAAGAAACATCGAACAAGAAATAAGAAATAAACCAGCTTCGAAATGTCAAAGCACAAACCCAAAACTCAAAACTCAAAATTCAAAACTACCAACTCCCTTTTCCGGGCTGTTTTGGCTTTTTGATCACAAAGGTCCTGTTGATGTTAAAACCGAAATGGATATCACCTTTATCCCAGCGGCCGGTGGTTTCGGCGATGAAATATTCTTCGATCATCCCGGCCGAATTGGAAAAGAACAACTGGAATACGTGCCCACCGGTTTCTATGTCCAGGCTCAGCGAGAGTGAGTTCTGAAATTGATCAGCTGTTTCTCCCGGCAGGAGATAAAAATACTCTGCATTCACCGACATGCGCTGGGTTATTTTCACGCGGCCTCCGGCTCCGATCGCAAACACATCGTTCTGGTCCTCTTTTGTCGGAACCAGGTTTCGATGGATGTATGTAGGCGTCAACTGCAACGAAATACTGTTATTGAACTTCCTGGCGATCAGCAATTGGTGAGCATATTGCATGCGGGAGGAGAAGAAATTGTTCCTTTCGGTATCCACCCATTTCAAACCATTGATGATGGTGTTACCAAAATAAGAGAGGCTAACAGGCATGTTGCGCGCTCCTGAACTCTGCCTCAATATTTTGAACTTAACAAAGCCATCCACAGTCTTCTTGAGTGAGCTCCTGCCGATCCCAACAGTAAGGCGCTCGGTAATCCCGTATTCAAGCCCCAGGTGTATGGTGGCCTGGTCGAGACCGAAGAACTCATAACTACCGGAGTTGACCCTGCCAAACTGGTGGCTGACTACAAAAAGCAGGTTGCCTGCAGCAGGGTTTTCTATTGATTGTCCTTTGATGATGCGGGTGGATTTAAAAGTGGCATAGGTATAGTCCACGGTTTCCTCATCCTGGAGCAGGCCCATGAGATCGTCCTGCGCAAAAACAGGATAAGCCGTGATTATCATCAGGATGGCGATCAGGTAATGTTTCTTTTTCATTTTATTTGTTTTGTATGTTATTGATCCAAGCTGGTATGCCACAAAGGCACGAAGACACCAGGGTTTCACGAAGAATTATTGCTTAGTTATTGGGTTTCCCTTCTTCTATCCATATTTTCAGTTTTTTGATTGTGCAATCATCCAGCTTTTGTCCAGGGGGCATAAGCTGAGGATCGCCCACGGGTTTAGAGATCCTTTCGTACATTTTTTCTGCCGCAGCGCTGATCTGCTCATAGGTTTCCAGGTTGAGGTTACCCGAAGGGGTTGATCCGCTGTGGCATGTCTGGCAATATTGATCCGCCATGGCCAGCACGTCACCGGAAAAGCTAACATTGATCGTATCACAGACATTCCCCGTGGGATATAGCTCCTCTTCATTATCATAATAACAGGAAGTCATTAACACACTGCCCGTCAAAACCATCAGCAATAAATTCAATATCTTTTTCATCGCAATTATTAATTATTAATTCTTAATTGTTAATTAATTATTCGGCATTCCATCTTCAATCCATATCTCCACCGCTCTCCGGTCGCAATCAGACCATTGCATGCCATTCCTGGGCATATTGGCATAACCGGCTTCCCAGTTCAGTGTACCCATCAACTGGCCTGTTTGCGCAACGGCCACCAGGTCGTTATGGTTCTCCAGGGGAATTCCTCCCTCAGGATTTGCACCGCTGTGGCAGCCAAAGCAAGAATTCTGCACCATGGGCCAGATGGTCCCGCCAAAGGAAACATTTAAAGTATCGCAATCCTCATCGCAATGCAGATCCTGGGCCCCCTGGGCGATCCACTTGTAAACCATATCGATCTGCTCCTGGGTAAGCGGATTATTGGGGGGCGGTGGCATTCTTTTATCAGGATCATTCTCCAGCAGGACCTCGTACAGATCGCTACCTTCCGGATCATAGGGGTCAACATCGGCTGTTGCCATCACAGAAGCATAATCCGTTAATCTCACCCCATCCTGTTGTGTCACATCATCATGGCAATCGGCCAGGGCACAACTTGATTGTAATATTGGCAGGAGGTCCTGCTCAAAATACACCGTATCCGGATCGCAGGGATCCCCTGAGGGAGGTTCTGTAAAAGTGGTATCATTGATCCAGATCTCGATGGTCCTGATCTCGCAGGCATCCAGCGGGGGCGCATCCTTGGGCATGGGATAATAGCCGTCCAGCCTTTTCAGGGCCCCAAGCAAAGTGCCGTTCTGCGCAATCACGGCCACATCATCATAATTGGTAAGATCGATCCCGAAATCGGGATCCGGGCCGCTGTGGCATACTACGCAATTGCTTTCGAAAATAGGAAATACCGATCCGGCATATGTTACACTCAGGGTATCACAGTTAACCATTGAGGTATCCGGATCATTGTTGTTCCCACTGGGTTCCACTTCCTGTGGATCGTGCTTACAGGCTGCCAGAAAAAGCATTGCCATTCCGGCAATCAGCAATAATTGTTTTGTTTTTGGTTTCATTTATAATTCAGGTATTGATCATCTTTCCAAAAAACTTGCATGGCGAAACTAAATGAAAACAGGCAATTAACTTACAAAATTCTTACGAACGGGAAGTTTTTTGTTCCGAACCGGGATTAATTCCGACAAAATCCTAAATATAATTTGGATAACTAACTAACGTTTGTTAGTTTTGCATACAAAACAAAAACTACTGGGTGTGAGCAACAGGGAAAAAATAATTCAGGAATCCATCAGGCTAATTGCCAGCAAAGGATTTGACGGGGTATCCATCAGGCAGATTACAGCTGCAGTAGGGATCAAAGAAAGTTCTTTCTACAATCATTTTGTCAGCAAACAGGATCTGCTTGATGAGATCTTCCGGCTGATGCATGAAGACCTTAGTACACACAGGCCTTCAAAGGAAAAGATCGAAGGGCTTGTCAGCAAAATGACCTTGCGAGAGTTTTTGGCCTATCGGCTGAAGCAATTTCTGGGCGGATGGTCGAATGAGACAGCCCGGCTTCTGTGGTATGTAGTTTCACAGCAGCAATACAAGAATAAAAAGGCAGCAGCTTTGATCGTGGAAGAAAGCGAAAAATCCATTTCCATGTTTGAAACTGCATTCAGGCTTCTGATGCAAGCGGGTAAAATGAAAAAAGGCGATCCGGCATATCTGGCAATGCTTTATGGATTTTCGGCCAGGGCAATACACCTGGATGATACCTACAGGCAATTTACAAATGATCAATCCGGGGCTGAATTCCAGAGAATGTATGAATTACTCGAGAATTTCTCAGCGGAACATACCCCATAAACATATTAAAGAAAGGAGATCAAGATGAAAACATCAAAGAAAAACATCAAATCAATCTTAATTCTTACAGCCATTATGCAGGCTTTTAACGGTTTAAGCGGAATTGTTGGGGGATTTGGCCTGCTTGGCGACCCGAGTGGTGCCACCCTGAACATGCAGCTTGAATGGCTGACTTCAACACCATTTTCGGATTTTCTTATTCCGGGTATTGTGCTTTTCAGCATCAATGGACTTGGAAACCTGGCAGGTTTCATCCTGAGTTTGCGCAGACATAGCAAAGCCGGTGAGCTTGCTGCGTTTTTCGGGTTGATTATGATGGTGTGGATCATCTCACAGGTGGCCTGGATAGGATATAAAAACTTTCTTCAACCCCTTTACTTTGGCGCGGGTCTGCTACAAATGATACTGGGCCTGGTTTATACCATAAAATACAAAAGGCAAACAAGCACAGCACGATGAAGATACCACAGATTCATAGAAAAGAGCATGAAGGCGTATATGTACTGGAAAAACTGGGCTGGAAGTTCCATCACATGGGGATCCCGGTTAAAACGCCCATACCTGGTGAACGCTACATTCCGCATCTGAAGATGTACGTAAGAGGTTTTGAAAGCAGTCCTTTCGGGATCGAATGGATGCGCTTTGAAGCGGACTGTCCTTTGCCTGATATCATCAAAGAAATCCCTCATCCTGCTTTTGCAGTAAAAGACCTGGATGCGGTTATTGCGGAACTGAAACCCGAGATGCTGGTAGCCCCCAATGATCCTTCGGAAGATGTGAGGGTGGCCATGATATTGCATGATGGAGCCCCGGTGGAGTTGATGGAGTTTGGCGGGAAATGAGAAAGATATTCCAGATTGCAAATTTCAGATTGCAGACTTCTGCCCCCTGCTATCAAAAAGCAATTGAACTATTTGTTGTACCCCAATCTGGTATCTGCAATTTGGAATCTGGAATCCGAAATCCTACTTAATCAACTCCAGCCCCTCATTCGCCGATTCATCGTTTGGGCTGATCAGCAATGCTTTTTGAAAGAGGACTTTGGCCTCCCGCAGTTTTCCCAGTTTAAAATTGGTCCAGGCAAGCATGATGAGCCCGTCATAATCAAAAGGATATAAGTTCACCACTTTTTCAAAAAACTTCAGTGCCTGCTGGTAATCCTCCTTACCGTAATAAATATTCCCCAGGCGGTAATTGGCATAGGTATTTTGTGGATCAATCTCAAGAATGCGGTTGTACTGATTGATCACCTGTTCCATGTTTCCAAGGGATGATGCAGGATAGGCAATTCCAAAGCGGGCTTCAATGGCCAGTGGTTTCATACTGATGGCTTTCTGGTAATAGGCAATGGATTCGGTAAACATGCCCGAGAGGTAGCTCAGCCACCCCAGCCGCAGATTGATCTCGTATGAGTCCTCATCATAGACCGCTTTCAACAGCTCGACTGCCCGGGTGTATTCCCCCTTCGTTTCCAGGCTATAACTCAGATTAAATGCTTTTTCCAGGGATTCAAATTCCTGGGCATGCAGGCTGTTGAAAAATACAACAAAAAGCACGGATACTGCGATCCTCAATTTATTCTTTAAAACATCCATATTAATCCTCCTATGATCATTTGTTCGTTGTAGCGGGTATCGATGATATTATAAACGGTTTTTTCCATATAGTCATTGTAATAATGCACGTAAGATGATTCCTTTTCTCTGAACTGATAGCGAATACTTATTTCAAGCTGCCCGGATAAGGCAAGGATCAAATTGGCCTCGAGCAGGTAGCGGATCTTATCGTAAACATTGTAAACAACGAAAGCATTTTCGCGGTAGGTATTTTCAAGCCCGCCAATCCCAAAGCTTCCTTCCAGCCAGAGCCTGGGCACGACCTGTATCCCAGCCTGCTGGAAAAACAAGATTTTTGAATCTGTCTGATCATTTATACTTTTTTCATGATAATATGAAACATTCGTTGATCCGTACAATTTCAGGTTTCCAAAGGGGAAATAAGTGAGCCCTGCATGCAGGGCCAGCTGATCATTAAAATTCAACCTGGAAACTGATGCACCCATTGAAAAGCTGAAACAATCCAAATGCTTTACGGCTGATATCCCCAGGATATAATCGTTCAGACTGGTGTCCTTTCTTTTGAATTTGTATTGGTTCCGGATGTAGTCAAAATACACAGAATCCATCTGGGTTTTGTCATAATAGGCAATGGCTGATTCCTCATGGGGTGAATATAAAACATCAAATTTTTTATACCTGACATTCAGATAATGCAGGTAAGGTGAAAGGGTCCAGTCTTTCTCCAGCAGCAGATCGGTTTTCAGATAAAATTGCAATTGTTTGACATAGGAAGAAAAGCTTTTCTCTTCATGGATCATTTTGTAATAATAATCCCTGGTGTATTCCGTATCAATTATTTCATCGAGCTCAAGATCTGTATAATACCGGTATTTATTTGTTTTCTCTTTACGGATGTAATTCACTGCTGCATAAAGGCCAAGGCGTGGCCCAAGCCGAAAGTTCAGTCCGCCATGGGTATAGAATGTATTGTCCGAGAGCTGATTTTCGATATAGATGGTGCTGTCGGTCCAATCCCTGGCAAGGTCCCCGTTCTTTTCAAGATCGTCACCACCCAGAAAGCCAGTTTCCAGGTAAATCTTTTCAACAAAAGAATCCCTGAAATCCACAAGCTCCTTTCTTTTATCAGGCTTGATCTGCCGGGCATAATAAGCCGCCTGGTTTTCCCGGTTGAGGAATGCATTGGTATAATACAAATAAGATAGCAGGGTCTCATCACTCTGGTTGAATTCATGGGCTTTTTGAAAATGCTTTTCAGCCTTGCTGTAGTTTTCCAGGGTGTAATACGCGATCCCCATGCGGTATCTCAGGTAGAAATAGTCAAAACCCTGACTGAGGCCTTCGTTTCCAAGCAAGATGAGCGAATCCCATTTTCCTTCCTGGTAATAGCGGTAGGTTTCTTTATCGAGCGTGACAAAATCAAGGCCTTCATCGGCAAAGCTGCTGATGCTGGTCAGCAGCAAACCAAGAAGCAGGATTTTCCTCGCAGACTTTCTCATATTTCCTCCCGGATGTAAGTTGCAAGGATCTTTCTACCCTTATCTCTGATCACAAAGCGGTGAATGCTGTTGTTATCAAAATGCAATTCAAAGTTTGATTCCCGCAGGGATTTTCCACCCAGTTTCAGATTCACCCTGGAAGTTAGCTCAATGGTGCTCCCGGAAATGTCTTGGCTTTTCTTGTGGTACTGAATATTAAAGCGGGGCCGGATAAAAATATAAAAGGGCGCCACAAGGTCCTGCAGTATTTTCAATGCACCCAGCTGCATCCCGCTGACCGGTATTTCGTCATTTACTTCCAGACCTTTGTAAAATCCGGCAGGCACTTTAAATGCGGCCAGGTAAAAGTAGTACAGGAGCGTATTTTTCCTGCCAATATAATTGGTAAAGTAATGAATGTTTCCTTCATTTTTCAGGTATGCCCTGGCACCACTGGTCTTGCAATAAATATAGCTATTGTTGAGAACATCGGTTTGAACTTCCCACTCAAAGTTTCTTTTGCCAGTCTGGCCGGCGGTTTCAACTTCAAAACGAAGGTGTTGACCGGCAACAAAATGCATGGCCTGTTTCAGGGTGTCATTGGCCTCAATATTGGATATTTTCTCGTCTTTTGCAGGGATATCAAAACTTTTCAGTTCAAACTGCTTTCCTTTTCTTAGCAGGAAATGGGCCAGGGGATAGTCGATCGTTTTAGATCCCACATGCGGGGTTTCCTGCACCTGGAAATGAATATGGGGTTCAGGCGAACGCCCGGAGTTGCCGCAGTATGCCAGCACATCACCCTGTTTTACATATTCTCCTTTGGAGACCTTGAAAGAGCCGTCTCTGATATGGCTGATCTGGGTAAAAAGTTTTTCGCGGTGTTTGATCACGATGGAATTGCCCCAGTTCCGGCCGAGGTTCATATCACCGATCTTATTGTCCTCAATCCCGTCAACGATCTCCTGAACATAGCCATCTGCGGGTGCGATCACCGGTTTATTATAGGCATAATAATCCTCCGGGGCATCACCATGGTTTTTGTATTTGCGGTCCTCATCATCAAAGATCTCAAAATCCCAGGCATGTTGCCAGTCCTCCCGGTGGGTCACCGCGCCTTCATGGCCCTGGGTCACGGTCCATTCCCCCCAGAAAGGCAATTGAATGCCTGCATATTGGGCTTCATGGAAACGTGCCTGGTAGTTCCTTTGCATATAAATATTCTTTTCGGGTGAGAATTGCTGAACCGCCACCAGTTCTGGAGATTTGAAATAACGCTCCCGGAACTTCAAAACATACAGAAAGAGCAGAACGATGATGTTGAACGGCAGGGAAAAGATCGATAATTGAAAGATTGAAAAGAGGGCAATGGTGCTTGTAATGGTAATTGAAAGCAAGGGGGTAAGCAAAATGACCCACAACACGGAAAATCGGGAAGGGACTACGAAGAATCCACCGATTGCAATGGCTGATAAAATGTAATTAAACCCGATGTAGCTATAACTTAATTCATTGATATCCGCCCCGATGAAGTGATAAAAATAATAGGCTGCATAAAACCCGATCAGCGACAAAACAAAGGCAATGCGGGAATAAATGAGCAATCCGAGAGCGATCAACAGTCCGGCGAAAAGATGATACTGGAAAAAGATAGCTCCCAGAGAGCGGAAATAGATCTTGATACTTTCATGCAGGGGCAGGTTATTGAACCATTCATAAAGGTTAACCATGGATATTCCGCCCAGCATGTACATTTCGTTGAGGGTATATATCCCTCGTTCGCTGATCTCGAGAGCTGTGAATTGCCGGGCCGCCAGGGTCACCATCCAGATGCCGAAAAGAAAAGAAACACTCAGGTAAGGCAGGCCGTATTTACCGATCACACCTTCCAGGGCTACAGTGATAAAAAGTGTAAGGATGGCTGTAAATACCAGGAAAACATAAAACTCTATCGAGGGCTGAAAGAATACCCCGACACCAAGACCGACCAGCAGAGAGTTAAATCCGTAATATCCCGCTTTAATGTTGAAGCGGTTGAAGCCCAGCAGGAAAGCCATCGCATTGGAAATGAGTACCGCCAGCATACCACTGATGCCGGCATACAGATCAAAGAAAGAAACAATGACCAGGGCCAGGGCAAACAACTTATTATTTGAAAAGAAAACCTGTGCATAGGAATTCAGCAGGCTTTCCCAAAAAGCGGTTATGTTGTCGCGGTTTTTAATCATTGAATGATTTAATCCTCTTCAAATTTAAACAATTCCGAAACGCGAAAGCCTTTGAAGAGTGGGTCAAGCTTTCCGGGCTTATAAATCCCTGATTCAAGGATAAATGCTGATGCATAATCATTGGGAACAGATTCGAAATATTCATTTAGCGGACTGACCCCTTCGGGGGGATTTTTCCATATTTCCCCGGGGTCTCTTGGTTTTTCTTCCAGCAAAAGCCTGGCAACACTGTCCGGCAAAAGATTGGTTTTTATGAGTTTGCGGCTGTCAGACAGAATATACACTTTTTTATTCCAGCTTTTCAACAAGGCTGCATACAGCGTGGTTCCGGTCTTGTTCACAAAATGAGCAGGAAACAGGGCATCGCAGCCGAAAAGGGCCAGGTCGATATCGCTGATATGATTTTGGACCGCAGTATCAGCGATCACATTGATACTGAAACCCAGTTTTGCCAGTTCGGCTGCCTGGACCTTTCCTTCCTCCGCTGGCCAGGAAACTGTCTGGTAAATCTGCGGCAGGATGCCTTTGCCTGCCAGTGCCGAAAGCGCTTTCACGATGCTGCTGCTGTTGCTGTGAAGCAAAATGCTTTTGTTCTTCAGCACCACCTCTTCCATCAGCTCCCGGGCTATACCCGTTTCGGTATGCTGCCATTGAGCGGTGTAGGTATTCAGAAAAGCGAGGAGCTTCTCTCCGGCATTCTTCTCATCTTCCAGTAATTTCTCTTCCTCGATTTCCAGAAACAAGCCATTGCAAAAATGAAAAAGCACAGCCATTCTGGCATGTTTCCAGTAAATGCGTCTAAGGTTCTTAATGATTGCATTGACATCCGGAGATGGATTTGCTTCAAGATTTGCAGACAACATCTTGATGCATTTCTCCAGGATGGTGCCTGAACCGGATTGACTGTCGCGAAGGATCTCTTCCGTGCGTTCTTTCAGCAATTGCATTCAGCATTTTTAGAGTTCAAAATCTTTGAGATGACCGGGTACTTTTTCAAAACCCGTAATGCTTTCCATGGTTTCTTTTTCCCTTACCAGGTGTGGATTGCCTTCCTCATCGATCATTACGATATTGGGACGTAGGGTAATGAATTGCATCCACTGGGTCATGTTATAAGCTCCCACGGAATGCACCACCACATGTTCCCCTTTATTCAACAGGGGCAGGCTGGCATTTTCACGGATAACATCGATGTTCATACACAACGGTCCATAGAGTACCGTATCTTCGGTATACTGGGTAAAGGACTGTGCAGGGGAAACTTTGTGATCGTACCAGAAAGAAGTGAAAAGCAAGTTCACACCGATATCAAGGATGGTAGTACGTTTTCCATCCGCAAGCCGTTTGTTGGAGATCACACTTCCCACAAGGAATCCTGCATCATCGATCAGGGCACGTCCTGTTTCCAGGATAAGCAAGGGCAGTTTGTCGGGTTTGAAATCACTATTTATCAAAGCGCTTGTAATGGCTTCCGCAAAATCGTCGAAAGTGGGGTTGGTATCCGTACCGGGAAGATAAGCGCCTTTCAGGGTATTCCTGGAAGAAAAGCCTCCGCCCATATCAATGTATTTGATCTCGTGATTGTATTTCTTTTGAATGCCCAGGGCCAGGTCGGCCATTTTGTAAGCAGCCACTGAATATGCATTGGCAGACAACATGAAAGTACCGATGTGGGTATGCAGTCCGACCAGTTCCAGTTTATTGTTACGCATGATCTTGTTCAGTGCATCCCAGGCCTGGCCATTCTCATAATTAAAGCCGAAGCGGTCCCACATGGGATAGATCCCGGTATCCATGTTCACCCGGATGGCCACCTTGGGCCTTTTGTTCATCTTATCGGCGAGTTCGATGATGGTATACAATTCATCCAGGTGATCAATGTGTATGAGGGAATCATGTTCAATCGCCATTTCCAGGTCTTCCACCGTTTTATCCGGACCATTGAAAATGATCTTCTTCCCGCTGACCCCGTTCTTTAAAGCCTTTTTGTATTCAAAGCCTGATACCACCTCCGCCCAGGAACCTTCCTGGTGAAAAACATTGCAGACGGCACCCAGGTAATTGGTCTTGTACGACCAGCCAAACTGCACTTTGGGATACCTTGTAGTAAAAGCTTTTTTGGCTTCCCGGAAAGTCTTGCGTATGGTTTTCTCCGAGATGACAAATAGCGGTGAACCATATTCCTCAACCAGCTTTTTCACCGGAACCCCATCGATGTGGGTCTTGGGGGTATATTCCGTTTTCGTTCCGAATTTATTGGGCATGTTGGTTTCCAGCTTTTTGATCACCGGACGCTCATATCTTTGTTTTTCCATGACTATTGTATTGTTTTGTTAACTTATAATTCCCCATAAGTCGATATCTGTTCAAATTCCTTAATATCCACGATCATATCATAGGCATAACGGATAAACATCTTACCTACATCATACGTCCTGAAGGCTTCTACTTCTTCTCCCATGGCCAGCTTGACCAGGGCTTCGGGGATGTTCTGTCCTACACCAACTGCCAGGTAAACCCAGGCGGGGATGCGTGGATTGATCTCCAGGATATAAAAATCATTCTTCTTGTCCTTCATCAGTTCAAGCTCAAAACCACCACGCCACTTTGTCTGGCTGATGAATTTATCCGTTAGCTCAAGCATGTTTTTATCGGCAATGGAGATACCGCCCCAGGCTTTGCCTTTATCGGTAATGTATTGCTTTCGCATGGGGACTGCAGAAATGGTATTTCCTTTCCCATCGCCCAGGCCTGTAACATTGTATTCGGTCCCGTGTACAAACTCCTGTATGATGATCGGAAGGCCCCATTTTGCAGAAATCTTATTAAAGGCGCTCTTTGCCTGATCGGCATTGTAAACAATGCTGGCATCGTAATATTTGCCTTTCACCACAATGGGATATTCAAAATCATCCGGAAGTTTGTAAAGCTCACTAACTGTATGAATGGCTTTGCTTCTGGGAACTTTCAGGTCATATTCTTTTCCGAACTCAGGCAGATTGTGTTTGTGCCTTTCTTCGAATTGCTTCATTGTTGGCAGGAAAGTATGTATTCCAAGTTCCAGCAAACGTTTTTCAAGTTTGATAAATGAATACAACTCCGCATCAAAATTGGGGATTATCAGGTCCAGTTTTTCTTTTTCATGGATATGTTCCAGCCGCCCATAAAGGCTTTCTATCCCTGTTGAAGGATAGGGAACATGATAGGTTTTATTCACCAGATCATGCATATAAATTCCCGGCTCAAGCGATTCGTATGCCAGTCCGATGATACGCACATCAAAGGAGGTGGCTTCCCGGAGGGCCCTGATCACAGCAACACCGGGACCGGGGCTGTCGATGGCATTCAAACCGCTGACCGCGATGTTATACTTCTTTTTCATTTTCTTCTTCGATTAATTGATACTGTTTCAGCATGCTGATGAAATCGCTGAAATCCCTTTCCAGTGTTTCGGCATCCACCTGGAATTTCTCCAGCATTTCCTGTTGGATCTGATCATAGTTCTTGCCTTCTTTCAGCTTGCTGAAAATGTTAGCACCCACGGGGTTCACCGAATAGGATTCTCCCGTAAAGGGATTGAACACAAAGCCTGATTCACTGATGGCCACATTGGATTTTATCTTTGTCATGATATGATTAGTTTTTTGATTTGCACCTGATTTTTCATATTTGTTACCTGGATGAAATAGCTTCCCTTTTCCAGGTCACCTACATACATTTTTATGGGTGTTTGTTGCCCTGCAGGTCTGAGTTCCCGGATGAGTTTACCCTCGACGCTTAATAATTGAAGTTGTTTGACCTTCTGACCGGGCAGTATCGGCAACATTACTTGTTCATTCCCTGGATTCGGATATATTTCTCCCAGTATGGGTTGAGTACTTTGTTCATTCACATTTCCCACCTGTCCGGGCAAAGCATAAACAAAGGTTTCGAGGGTGGAAGGGTAAACAGAAAAGTCCCAGACATAAGCCAGAAATTTATAGGCATCATTGCCATTGGAAACCACTTCAGAATAATAGGCACCTGGCACCTCAAGCAAAACTGTGCCTTCTTCGTTGATGATACTGGTGGTATATGTATAAAAGCTGTCCACATCATCATATTCATAATACGTATAGGCCAGTTCCACCAGATCGTCCATATTGAAAAGATCAAGGCTCACATAGCGTACGTCATACAAATAATGATCCTGGGGCACATCCAATTGGATGCTTTTCCAGAGGCTATGATCCAGGTTATACAATCGGCACTGGTTTTGCACCACATCCATGTCGTAGTGTTTGTATCCGTTTTCTTTGAGGTCGGCAATATATACCGAACCGGTATAAGTATGTTCAAGATTGATCTGGGCACTCGCAGTGAGTCCCAGGAATAAGAACAATAAAATAGCTATTGGTTTTCGCATAAAATTATTTCTTTAAAAGCTAAACTTTGTGCAATATTAACGGGCAGGATGCAATGATGGTTTATAAAATTTGGGGAAAGATGTATAAGATTTTAAGATGATGTTCTATCGATAATTCTCATACTGGTTCATTGTGCATTCTACATTGCTCATTTTTCATGTGCTATTTTTTACCAAACTCCCCTAGGGTCCCAAAAGAATACATATTAACTATAATACGAAATAGGCAACCTCACAAATGAAAAATGTTGAATGAGCAATGCCGAATGGAAAATGTCATTGTCCTTTCAACATCTATTATCTTCCTTTCTTAGCTGACATTACTGTGCTGTGAAATATTGCAACCAGCTGATCACATTCATCCTGACATTCCAATAATTTTTGCATTTCTTCTTTCTTGATTGATTCAACAAACAATTTCAAACAAACCTTTGTTTCTCGAAGTTCTTTTAAGACAATACTTGTTTTATGAATGAAATCATTCCGAGATTCGGCTGCTTGTGCTTCACCATAATTCAAAGCTGCACTTGTTGCTGAGCGGATTATTTGAGCCGTCAAATGTTTTGAAAAATACGTATTGTCAAGGGATTTGCAAATCCTGCTAATAGTCAGGGATAATTCAATCAATCTGCATTCAAGAATTTTTCTCATGATACATTTACTTTGAGTTCTGTATATTAATACCTAATTAGCAGAAAACGTCGCACCCGAAAATGGAAAATGTCATTGCTCATTCGGCATTGCTTATTTTTCATGTGCCATTTTCTGCCAAACAAGCCACGTTCCTTATAAAAAATCCTAGGAACCATAATGCAAAAACACAGACCTCACAAATGAAAAATGTTGAATGAAGAATGCCGAATGGAAAATGTCATTGCTCATTCGACATTGCTCATTTTTCATATGCCATTTTTTACCAAACACGCCACGAGTCCTATAAAGATCCTAGAAACCACAATGCAAAAACACAGACCCCACAAATGGAAAATGTTGAATGCAAAATGCCGAATGGAAAATGTAACCACTCATTGCGCAATTCAAAGTTATATCTTACAAAATGTCAAAAATTATTATCGATCTTTGGATTAGATTTTTAACAAATGGATCAAGCTAAAAGAAAAACACTCCCGGACATCCTCAAGGGCCTGGCGGTAATCCTGATGATACAGGTTCATATCATGGAACTCTTTGCCAGGGAAGATATTTTCAGTTCCCTGACCGGGAAGATTTCGCTATTCATGGGAGGTGTTCCGGCTGCTCCGGTTTTCATGCTGGTGATGGGTTATTTCATCTCCCGGAGCAGAAAGAACCTGATACAGCAAATTCTGCGAGGCGTCAAACTTATTCTGCTCGGCTTGCTGCTGAACATCGGTCTCAACTTTCACCTGCTGATTAGGATCATGCTGGGAGAATACCAGCTCAATCCCTGGGAATATATTCTGGGAGCGGATATCTTGTTCCTGGCTGGATTCTCTATCATCCTCATTTCATTGATCCGGAAAATCTTTCAGGAGAGGTTTTATTTTTATATTCTGCTTGCCCTGCTGCTTGTGATCATTCATCCCCACATCCCTCTTTTCGGGAAGAACGGAGCCATGAAATACCTGCAAGCCTTTTTTTACGGATACTACCACTGGTCGTATTTCCCGCTTCTGCCCTGGCTGGCTTATCCACTGGTAGGTTTTGCTTTTGGACTGATACAAGGAAAAGCCTGGTATGCAAAGATCCTGAAAGCCGAATCTTTCATTCTGGCTGGTAGCTTTATCCTGCTAATCATTGGCTTTGATCAGGGCTTCAGCGTTTCAAGCAATCTTGAATTGTATTATCATCATCACTGGATATTTTTTCTCTGGGCCATTGATTTCATGATCTTCTGGGCCATCGGGCTGAAATGGATCAGCAAATGTTGCAGCTTGCCTCCGCTGGATAATTTTCTTCAGTGGACCGGCAGGAATGTTACGGCATTCTACGTTTTTCAATGGCTCCTCATCGGCAATATTGCTACCGGCATTTTCAAAACACAGGCCGGCTGGATCCTGCCGGTCTGGTTTATCGTTATTCTGGCTTTCAGCAGTTTGCTGGTATATTTACGGATTATGATCTTGAATTCAAAAAAACGGGGTGTACTTTAACAGGTCTTTTCCCTGTACACAGCTTCCAGGTGAAAGTTTGCAATCCTTATTGATTTGCGTTATATTTACGCTGCGGACTTACATATACTTATGAGGGATCAAAAGAGCAAAATCCGGGAAATCATAACTTCATCTTCGAAACAGATAGCCGAAGAAGTTGTTGAACGACAATATGCCATGAATCCGGAGCGCTGGGAAAAATATGGCAGCAAAGGAAAGGAGTTGAGTATACGCGATGCCGGCTATCACCTGCCGTTTCTTACGGAATCGATCGTTTCGGGTGATGAAAATATTTTTACAGAATATGTGGCCTGGGTCAGGAAACTATTCAATGGGTTGGGACTTCCTTCTGATACCATGAAAACCACCCTGCAACTTACCGGGGAAAGCCTGAAAGATCATTTATCTAATGATCAGTTGGATACAGTGCTGCCATATATCAATGCAGGTATTGAAAAGCTTGAAAATGAGCTGAAACCGGATGTTCCTTTTATCAATCCTGAGGCATACCTGGGTCAACTGGCAAAACAATACAATGAGAGCCTGTTGCAGGGCGACCGCCTGACAGCCTCAAAACTTATCCTGGAAGCAGTGGAATCAGGCACCCCGGTACGGGATATTTATCTGCATGTTTTTAAGAAATCACAGTATGAAGTGGGCCGTTTATGGCTGAGTAACAAGATCACTGTGGCCAAGGAACATTTTTGTTCTGCAGCCACCCAGCAGATCATGTCGCAGCTCTATCCCCATATTTTCTCGACTGAACGCAAAGGACGTACTTTTGTCGCTGCCTGCATTGGCGGTGAGTTGCACGAAATCGGTATCCGCATGGTGGCCGACTTCTTTGAAATGGACGGATGGGATACTTACTATCTTGGAGCCAATTCTCCTGCAAGCAGTATCATACAGGCCATCGAAGACAATAAGGCAGACATCGTGGGACTATCCGCCGCCATGCCTTATCACCGGGAATTGATGCGTGAAACCATACAGGATATCCGCAAAAACAGTAAAAATAATGTCCGGATCATGGTGGGGGGAAATGCATTAAATTCAGCAAAAAAGAAGCAGGAATCTTTTGATGCAGATGCTTATGCTCCGGATGCAGTGAATGCCGTACAAATTGCAAATCAAATGATGAAGGGATGACAACAGGAGAAGCAATAAAAGGCATGGCCATGGTTTGCAGCCAGGGGGGCAGGATCGAAGAGGTGCTGCGGGATGATTTTGGCGTACTTGAAATGTCCAGGGGTAAGATCTTTTTCAATATCATTGACCCGGGCAATCGGCAAAAAGCCATGGACTTTATCCTGGAAACCCAAAAAAATAATATTGCCTTCGACTACCAATTGAATGTCCTCCTCGGAGAGGAGCCCAGAACGCTTTACTTCCTCGGCATCCATCTTGACAATAAAATCCTGTTGATCGGGGCGGATAACCACAAAGAGGCCATAGAATTCACCAATCATTTGCAAGAGGTTTCCAATGAACAGGCCAACCAGATCAGGAGCCTGCTGAAAGAAAAGCTTTCTCAAAACCAGGGCAACACGAATGAAACCGAGCAGCTTTTCGATGAACTTAGCCGGCTCAACAATGAGTTGGTCAATCTGCAAAGAGAATTGTCCAAAAAAAATGCAGAACTGGAAAGGATCAATGAACAAAAGAACCAGTTGCTGGGCATGGCCGCTCATGACCTGAGAAACCCCCTGGGGATTATCCAGGGTTACGCCGATTTTCTTATCCTCGAACTGTCGGATAAGCTGTCGAAAGAACACATCAGCATCTTGAAAACAATGTTTGAATCGACTGAATTCATGCTCAGCCTGATCGAAGAATTACTGGATTACTCCAAGATCGAATCGGGAAAGGTGAGCCTGAGCCTTGCGGATGTTGACCTCAGGGAACTCATCGAAAACAACCTAACACTTAACAGGACCCTGGCCGCAAAGAAACATATCCGGATACAATTTGCATCCTCTCTTAAAAGAGTCATTGTAAAAGTTGACAAACATAAGATAGAGCAGGTTTTGAACAACCTGATAAGCAATGCCATTAAATTTTCACACAGTGATTCCGAAATCAATGTTCAACTTGAAAATGTAAAAATTTACGTCGTTTTACGGGTGAAGGATCAGGGAATTGGAATGAATCGTGATGAAATGGAGAAACTATTTGTTCCATTTGCTAAAATTGCAGAAAAAGGGACTATGGGTGAACAGGGAACCGGCCTGGGTTTGTCGATCGTAAAAAAGATCATCGAAAGCCACAATGGAAACATTGAAGTGAAAAGTGAAAAAGGCCGGGGGTCCGAATTTATCATCCGGCTGCCACTCATCGAAAAAGATGAATAAAACTATAATGTTGTAATATCCTTGCGGTCCGGGTCCTTCCTGTATTCCGTTACCGACAAGCCGCTAATGCTCTTGAACTGGCTTGACAAATACTGAACACTGCTGTATCCCATCACAAAGGCAATCTCGCTCAGCGTCATTTCATCATTCTCGAGCAATTCCTTTACTTTTTCTATTTTCTGCTGTATGATGAACTTTTCCAGTGTGATGCCCTTATGTTTCTTGAAAATGCTGCTGAGATGCTGGTAAGACATGTTGAATTTTTCTACCAGGAAATCGGAATTGCGTATCATGGCATTGTATGTGGAATGGTGCACGAGATTGATTATGGCAGCTTTAATTTCTTCCACGATCCTGCTTTCGCGATCCTGCAAGGGCTGAAAACCGAGTTCATTTAGTTTTTCAAGCACCTCCTCTATGCTGATCTTTTCCGGTCTGAAGCTAAACCTGAAATGCCCCAGCTTTTCACTGCTGACCCCAACATGGAGTTTTTCCATTTCCAGTTCGATTACCCGTGTGCAGCAATCGGTTAGCACATTTTTTAAAAATAATTCCCTGGTGATATATTTGCTGGAAGCAGTCAATCTATCCCTTTTACAGCAAATTTAACGAAAATCACGCATACGATCAATCTCCGGTCAACAACAGGCGAAAGCTCTCCTGTTGTCTTTTTCCTGAGTACCTGGCGAAATAAATACCGGCTTTCATTTTATCTAGTCTTACCGAAAAATCGGGGTTATGAATGCTTTGACTGTACACCTGCTTTCCTCTTAAATCCAGGATCTCAAAAAATGCTCCCTGCTCCGGGGTATCAAGCTGAACATGCAATACATCCCTGGCAGGAACAGGAAATACTTTCATCTTTTTACTGTAGTTTTCACCAATACCAACCCCCGTATTTTCTATTAAGTTGAGGGTTGAAAGCTTTGTTACGGGCTTGTTAACAGTAAATGCACCGTAAAACACCACCTGACCGGTACCAGCTTCCGGGGCAATCCACTGGAAATTCCAGATTCTGGGATTCTGGCTGCTGGCATTCGACTGGGTTACATATTTGGTACCTCCCTTTAGTTCTGTCTGGGGACCTGCGATTAATTCTCCCAGCTGCTCGCCTGCAAAATTCTGCGGGGAAACCAGAAAACCTTTATCACCATTCCCGCTTACGGTCACGGTAATATTGTAAGTTTCTCCCGGAATATAGCCTCCATCAGGGATGTCGGCCGCAATCCAATTGTCTACAGTTGAACTGGAGCCGCCATGACATATTGTACAGTCTTTGCCATCACCGGGTGAACCGGTATAACCTGCCGGAGAGCCTCCGGGATACCGGAGGGAACCTCCGAAAGATGTAATAATCAAATATATTCCCAGCGCGGCAGATGCTAAATAAAATGCATGCTTTTTCATCTTTGTTTGTTTCGCTTGATGGCCTAAAATTATCTAAATATTTAATTATTAAACTATGTTTTACAATTTGTAAGGATTCCAAATATTAAGGCAAAGAAATAAACCTGTACAGGAGATTCAGGCAATAAATTGTCCGCATTTCAGTTATTAGAATTCAAACGAAATCCCTGTTTCAAAATAAATGAAATGAAAATAAGCAAGTTTTTACCCACATTCCTCTTCCTTGTATTCTTCTCAGCTTCTGTTTTTTCGCAAGGTGTTGGCATTGGTCAGTGGCGCGACCATCTGCCTTATAAAAAAAGTATTGCAGTGGCCAAAGTAGGTGACAGGGCTTATTGTGCCACCCCTTACGACCTGTTTTACTTCAATACAGGCGACAACAGCATCAACCGCCTTTCGAAAATTAATGGCCTGACGGATTTTGGCATCAGCACCATCGAATACAATGAAGATCTGGACATTTTGTTAATCGCCTATTCCAATGCAAACATCGACCTGATCAAAGACGGGCGCATCATCAACATTCCGGATATTAAAAGAGCCAATCTTTTTGGCAACAAAACCATCAATAAGGTACTCTTCATTGATGACTTTGCCTATCTTTCCTGTGGTTTCGGAATAGTCGTGCTGGACCTGGAACGGGAAGAGATCAAAGACACTTATTATATAGGCCCGAACGGAACCCAGATCAATATCACTGATTTCGCAGCGGGTGATACCTCTTTTTTCGCTTCCACCAAAACTGGCATCTACACTGCATACAGGGATGAAACAAATCTTGCCAATTTTGCCAACTGGTGGAAACTCGCGGATGTGCCCCACAATAACAGGAAAGTTGACCACCTGGAAAGTTTTGGTAACAGGCTCCTGGCAAATTTTGTTTTCAACGATGGGGAGACCGATACCCTTTTCCAGTATGACGGAAGTACCTGGAGTTACCTTGATACGGCCAATATCAGCAAAGTCCATAATATCACTTCAGGAGATGAAACCCTCATCATTTCCGACGGTCTCGGGGTGGTGCTCTTTAATACAAACCTGGAATACGAAAAAACACTGACCTCTTACTATATTGGTGCCGGAGGCATTGAATATATTGGCTTGCGGCCCAATGAAGCCATCATGGACAAAAAAGGAGATTTCTGGATCGCAGACAACTACCACGGACTGGTGTATGTTTTCGATAATGAGCAATATGCACGGGTTTATGAACCGGAAGGTCCTCCCAGCACCAATACCTTTGATATGATCGGCGCCGGGGAATCCATCTGGATCGCACCCGGCGGCAAAACAGATGTGTGGTCGGCTGTATACAACAATGAAGGACTCTTTGCTTTCGCTGATGAGGACTGGTCGATTTTCAACAGGAACAACACAGCCGAAATGCAAAATTTCCATGACTTCATCGTACTGGCCTCGAATCCGCTGGATCCGGATCAGGTCTTTGCAGGTGCCTTCAGGGCAACTTACGGGATCGCTGAATTCAACAACAATAGCCTGGTAAATATTTACAATGATACCAATTCTTCCATTCAAAAATGGGAGGCGGCCAATTCGATCGCTATTACCGGTCTGGATTTCGACCAGGATGGCAACCTCTGGGTGGCCAACTCGGGAGCCGAAGATATTTTATCCGTAAGGATCAATGATGGCAGCAAGGATGGAAAATGGCATTCTTTTAACCTGGGCTCATCACTCACATCAGTGGATGTGGGCTCGCTGATGGTGGATACATACAATCAGAAATGGATCATCAAAAGGAAAACCATTGAAAGTTCGATTTTTGCAGCTGTTTTCACCGAAAACAATACGTTTCAGAATGATACAGATGATGATGTTAAGAACATCACAGGCAGTCCTGGCTCAGGAAATATCCCGGGTAATAAGCTTTACTGTCTCACCCCGGATCAGGACGGTGAGATATGGATCGGCACGGATGACGGCATTGCCGTAATCTACACCCCCGAAAATGTTTTCACGGGCGGCGACTTTGATGCACAACGCATCATCATCCCCAGGAATGATGGCAGCGGACTGGGAGACATACTGCTGGAAAATGAAGTGATCACATGCATCACCGTAGACGGGAACAACAACAAATGGATCGGAACTGATAATGCCGGTGTTTTCCTGGTATCCGAAGACGGGATGGATGAGATCTATCATTTCACCAGTGAGGACAGCCCACTCTTTGCCAACCTGATCAATGATATCGCGATCAACAAAGAAGGCGAAGTATTTATCGGCACCTCCAACGGGATCATTTCATTCCGGGCAGAATCAGCCCCGCCACAACCCACACTCAGCAATGTGTATGCTTATCCCAATCCCGTTTATCCTTCCTTTAGCGGTAAGATCGGGATCAAGGGACTGGTAAAGGATGCCGATGTGAAGATCACCGATATCAGCGGCAACCTGGTATTCAAAACTCGTTCGCAGGGCGGACAGGCGGTTTGGAACGGCAATAATTTCGATGGCCAAAGAGCACGCACAGGGGTTTACCTGGTTTTCATCACCAATGAAGACGGAAGCGAAACCGAAGTAACCAAAATACTATTTGTGAATTAGCCATGCTTCACAAAACACGGGGCATCGTACTGCAAAGCATCAAGTATTCCGAAAGCAGCAACATCCTGAAGATCTATACAGAAGCTTTCGGTCTTCAATCATACATGGTACGGGGTCTGCGGAAATCAAGGTCCAGGACCAAAGCCTCTCTTTTCCAACATTTGTCACTGCTAGAACTGGTGGTTTATCACAAAGAGAAAAAAAACATACAGAACATCCGGGAAGTTAAACCTGCAGTCCTGTTCAGGGAAATTCCTTTCGATATCAATAAATCATCCATCGCGCTTTTTATAAACGAACTGATCAATAAATCGGTGCGCGAGGAGGAAGCCAATCCCGAATTGTTCACTTTTCTATACAACAGCATACTGAGTCTTGATACCACAGAGAACGGTGTGGTGAACTTCCACCTGATTTTTGCCATGCAATTTACACGCTTTCTGGGTTTTTATCCGATGGATCAGCCAATCAGGGAAGCCAGATTTTTTGACCTCCGTGAAGGGCTTTTTCTGGATTCGAAGCCAATACACGAAGATCACATTTCTGGTAAAAGTGTAGAGGCCATGCTGCAAATATTATCCGCTGATCTGGATGAGCCTGATATGGTTAAAATCAGTAACAAGATCAGGAAAGAACTTTTAGCAGCGATCATGGCTTATTACCAGTTGCACATGCCTGATTTCAAGCTCCTGAAATCCATAGGCGTTTTACAAAGCATCTTCAGTTAACCGATAAATCCATCTTTATCTTTACTTTTGCATAGATAATGATCAAATACTTGCAAGTAAGATGAAGTACAAACCGGTCCTGTTCCTGCTCAGTATTGTATTGGTGATTTTCACTTTTCCCGGAATTGATGCGGTCATCATTCCTCATCTGGATACTTCCTATTTGCTTGCCTACAATTATATGTTTGCTCATCATTTGGAATACCTGCAATACCTGACCTTTACCTTCGGGCCGCTGGCCATTCTGAAACATCCCCTGCCCATCGGTTCCAATCTCTGGTATGGTATCATCTTCCAGGCCATTCTGCAGTTTGCCTTTATTTATACAGCCTTTCTGGCAGCACGCGGGAAAAACCGAAAACTCATTCCTTTCATCCTGCTCATGTTCTTTTTTGCAGTCCTGCTGTCGTTTGATTATTATTTTTACGGACTGATCCTTTTCCTGATCCTTTTTCACCAGAAAAAACCAGCCCTCAAATACGTGATCCGGATGGCTTTCCTGACTGCCCTTGCCTGCCTGATCAAAGTCAACATCGGCCTGATCAGTATCCTCCTTTTCGGAAGTTATATGCTGATATACACATTCAGCAGCAAAAAAGCCGCACAACTCTTGTATGGCATATTTTTCACCCTCATTTTTTTCCTGTTGATGTGGTTGCTGATATTCGGAAATCTTGACTACCTCTGGCGTTTCATATCTTCCTTTGCAAGCCTCAGTATTGCCAATTCAAGTTCCCTTACACTCAATCCCGACAACAACTGGTACTGGATCATTTCTTCATTGCTACTTTTCTTTACAGTCCCTTTTCTGGAGCAGGATAAAAAAACCCGAATTCTTTACGGAAGTATTTTTCTGGCAGTTTTTGCCTCCTTCAAATACGCCATGGCCCGGGAGGATACTTTTCACATCCAGACCTTCATGGATTTTATTTTACTGATCATTTTTGTTTTACTGATGAACCACAAAAAACTGAAGGTGTTTTCCCTGCTTGCACTCATGTTGAGCCTTTTTTTCTTTTATGAGAACACCTTCACACTGGGTACAACCCAGGAGATCAAAAGAAATCTCTTTTCGGGTTTTCACAATTTCAACCGCCAGGTATTGCATTTGAATAGCTTCAATGAAAATGCACTTGACAGCTCCATGGTCAGGCTGGAAGAACAGCAATTGCCCGAGTCCATATTGCAAATGATCGGAGAAAGCAACATAGACTTTTATCCCTGGGAAGTGAGTTATTACCTGGTGAATGGCCTCAATTACAAACCAAGGCCGATGATACAAAGTGGTTCGCTTCCTGAGTCGATCGACAGGATCAATGCTGAATATATAGAAAGTCCGGATGCTGCGGACTTCATGCTCTGGGAATTCGACCGGGAATATGAGGGCCTTACTTCTTATGATGAGCGCTACCAGCTCAATAGCGAACAACATTATCTGCAGGCCTTTTTCAACAATTACAGCATGTTGCTCAAGGATGAAAACTTCGCACTCTATAAAAAAAGCGGGGATTCCCTGCTTGAATCCCCCAGGCAAATGGGCATAACGGAAAGCCGTTTCGATGAGTGGATCCCCGTACCGGAGCATCCGAATGGCATATTGAAAATCCGTTTTGATATCGACAAAACATTCACCGGAAAACTGGTCAATGCCCTTTACAAAGACGCCAGTTATTTCATAGAATACAAACTGGAAAATGATGCCATTATAAAGCACCGATTTGCCCCTTCCAATGCAGCAGCCGGTCTCTGGATCGATCCATACATCGCGGAACTGGATCCTGCTCTGTCCGGCAAACAAACCAGTGCTATACGGGTTTCCTATGAAGAAAAAAAAGGCCTGATCCGGGAAGGCCTCAAACTAGAATGGCTGATCTGCGAATTTGTAAAACCGGATGCCAGCCTGGACAGCTTGCTGATGGGGGATCGGGTCCTTTACCAGGAAACAATGGACTTTGAGGAAGTTCCCGTAAATTGGGCCTATCCGGGCAACCGATGGGATTCAGGCCAGGTCTATCAAGGCAATCACAGCTATGTACTGGACAGCCTTCAGATTTTCTCTCCGGGTTTTGAAATTTATCTGGCGGATCACCTCGACAGTACACAGGCAATCCTTATCCTGGATGTGATGGCCCGTTTCGACAGCCTTTCAAAACCTGTGCTGGTCATTGAACACATGAATGATTCGGGACGCATTGCCTATTATTCAAAAAAGCTGGCAACGAAATACAATTACCCGAACAGCTGGAATAACATCAAGTTCAACAAATTGCTGGAAGCAACACGCGACAGCAGTGAAAGAATGAAGATCTATATTTGGAACAGCAAAGGAAAGGGCGTGAGTAGGCTGGATAATTTCAGGCTCAAGCTTGTACGCTTTTGAAGCTGAAACCGAAAACTTTCGATAATTTATCTTTTAAAACTGATTGAACTTCGGGGAAGTCCTGTTTTGCTTTCAATTCCTTTTGCATGGATGTTACACCTTTATCGGTAAATCCGCAGGGATTGATGAGCTGGTAATAGTCAAGTTCGGTATTTACATTGAAGGCAAAACCATGCATGGTCACAAAGCGGCTCGCGCGGACACCAATGGCACAGATCTTTCTGGCTTTAAGCGGATTTTCCGGCTCGAGCCATACACCTGTTGCACCCTCAAGCCGGGAGGCTTCAATACCATATTCCCTGATGGTCAGGATGATACTTTCTTCCAGCTTGTAAATGTACTCCTTCACTCCCAGTTTAAATTGCTCCAGGTCAAAGATGGGATATCCGACAATTTGTCCGGGACCATGATAGGTGATGTCTCCTCCCCTGTTGATCTTGTAAAAGGAAGCCCCTTTTTGCTGTAACAACTTTTCATTGATCAGCAGGTTCTTCTCGTTTCCGCTTTTGCCCATTGTGAAAACATGGGGATGTTCACAGAACAAAATGTAATTGGGAGGTAGTACCTGCTTATCCACCGGTAGTTTCCTGTTCTCCGCCTTGCGGTTCAAGATGCCATCAAAAAGCTCCTCCTGGTAATCCCAGGCCTTCCGGTAATCAATCAAACCAAGATCCTGATATTTTACTTGAATGGTCATAGATTAACCCTACAATTCAAAACTCAAAATTCAACATTCAAAACTATTTAACGTGTTTTTCAGCATGATAAGAACTCCTTACCAGTGGGCCGCTTTCCACGAACATGAATCCTTTCTCCAGTCCTGCTTCTTCATAGCGTTTGAATTTTTCCGGACTCACATATTCCAGCACCTCCAGGTGTTTTTTGGTCGGTTGCAGGTACTGCCCGATGGTCATGATCTTGCATCCTGCCTCGCGCAAGTCATCCATCACTTCGTAAACCTCTTCTTCTTTTTCACCAATGCCTACCATGATCCCGGATTTTGATCGCACTCCGGCATCCGACAGGTAGCGGATCACTTCCAGGCTCCTGTGATAGACTGAACGGCTGCGCACTCTGGGAGTCAGCCTTTTTACGGTTTCCAGGTTGTGTGAGATCACTTCAGGGCTTGCATCGATCACACGATCCAGGCATTCTTTATTGCCCATGAAATCGGGGATGAGGGTTTCTATGGTCGTATTCGGCATGGTTTTCTTGATCTCCCGGATGGTCTCGGCCCAGATGCCCGAACCAAAATCTTCCAGGTCGTCCCGGTCGACGGAAGTCAATACTACGTGTTTCAGTTTCATTAACTGCACTGAGCGTGCAACCCTTTTTGGTTCTTCCAGGTCGACTGCTTCCGGGCGGCCGGTCTTCACCGCACAGAATTTGCAGGCACGGGTACATACATCCCCCAGGATCATCAGGGTGGCGGTTCCTTTACCCCAACATTCATTCATATTCGGGCAAAGCCCGGAAGTACAAATGGTGTGCAGCTTGTTCTTCTTAACGATATCTTTAACAGCCAGGTATTCCTTCCCTGCCGGGATCTTTATCTTGAGCCAGTCGGGTTTCTGGCGCTTTTTCTTTTCAACATAAGTCATGCTGCAAAGTTACCGAAAATGGATGAATCAATATGCCTGGCCTCATCTAAATAAGAAATCAATAAAGCTGCAATTCGCTTATTTGATATCTTTCAGGCTCAGGGCAATTCATTATCTTTGCAAAAATTTTCAAAAGCGATCCAAGATGGCATTGAGCGAACAAGAACAAATCAGAAGACAATCCCTGCAGGAACTCGAAAATATGGGCATTGATCCTTATCCAGCCGAAAAATACGAAGTGAATGCGACAGCTAAGGAGATCCTTGAGAATTTCCCAGAAGATAATTCTCTGTTTCAGGAAGTATCCATTGCAGGCAGGATCATGAGCCGCCGCATCATGGGGGCTGCCTCTTTCACTGAAATACAGGATTCAACGGGAAAGATACAACTATACTTCAAAAGGGATGATATCTGCCCGGGTGAGGACAAGAGTATGTACAACATTGTCTTCAAACGCCACCTTGACATTGGGGACATCATCGGCGTGAAAGGTTATGTGTTCACCACCAAAATGGGTGAGACCACCATTCACGTGACCGGATATACCCTGCTCGCCAAAGCCCTACGGCCCCTGCCGGTGGTCAAGGAAAAAGAAGGGAAAACCTGGGATGCCTTCAAGGATGCCGAACAACGTCACCGCCAGCGTTATCTCGACCTGATCGTGAATCCGGAGGTTAAAAAGGTTTTTCAGCAACGCACAAAAATGACAAATTCCATGCGGGAATTCCTGAATGAAAAGGGATACCTGGAAGTGGAAACTCCTATATTGCAGCCCTTGTATGGTGGCGCTGCGGCACGTCCTTTCAAGACCTTCCACAACACCCTGGACATGACCCTCTACCTCAGGATCGCCAATGAGCTTTACCTGAAAAGACTGATCGTTGGCGGATTCGACGGTGTATATGAATTTTCCAAAGACTTCCGGAACGAAGGCATGAGCCGCTTCCACAATCCCGAGTTTACGCAGATGGAACTTTATGTTGCTTATAAAGATTACAACTGGATGATGGACCTGGTGGAAGAAATGGTTGAAAAGATCGCCCTGGATATGTTTGGCACCACCAAAGTGAAAGTGGGCAAAAAAGAGATCGATTTTAAACGTCCCTGGAAAAGATCTTCCATGTATGAGATCATCGAGGAGTATACCGGCGAAAAAATTGAAGGTTTAAGCGAACAGGAGCTTGTTACACTGGCTAAAAAGCTCGGCGTGGAGGTTGACCCCAGTATGGGCAAAGGCAAGCTTATAGACGAAATATTTGGGGAAGCCTGCGAACCGAACCTGATCCAGCCGACCTTTATCACCGATTACCCGGTGGAAATGTCGCCCCTGGCCAAGAAACACCGCGAGAAAGAAGGCCTGGTGGAACGCTTCGAAGCCATCTGTAACGGCAAGGAAATTTGCAATGCATTCTCTGAACTGAATGACCCCATCGATCAGCGGAAGCGTTTTGAATCCCAGCTTGAGCTGGGAAAACGTGGCGACAAGGAATCCATGGTGCTGGATGAGGATTTCCTGCGTGCCCTTGAATTCGGTATGCCGCCAACAGCAGGACTTGGTATCGGCATCGACCGCCTGGCCATGATCATGACCGACTCACATTCAATCCAGGATGTACTGTTCTTCCCGCAAATGCGGCCAGAAGCCAAAAAAGCCGAATCGGGCATTGAGGATTTTGTTAAACTGGGCATACCCGAAGTCTGGGTGGCCATCATACAGGAACTTGGCTTTACTACAACAGATGCCCTGAAAGACGCCAATCCCAATAAACTCTTCAACGATCTCAACGGCATGCGCAAAAAGAAGAAGCTGGATGTGCCGGCTGTAAAAATTGAGGATGTGAAGAAGTGGGTTGAGGCTTAATCTGAGAATTGATAGAAGCCTGATGACGCGGAAAAGAAAGATATTAGCAGATTGCTTCGCGAAGGATTGAAAAGGCCAAATTGTAAAGCACTGTTAAGAATTCGTTATTCCCACCCGTTGATTGCCTGTGTGGCATAATTTTCGATAAAGTCTTTATGAACCTCAAAAGCTAAGACCTTTATGAAATACTGGATCCTGAATTTTTTATTAATATTTTTCATTGGCGGTGGTTTACAGGCACAGCGCGTTTTGTTTGTTTTAACGTCCAATGATGAACTGGGCACCACCGGAGAAAAAACTGGTTTTTATCTTTCCGAAGCAGCCCACCCCTGGTACGAATTGCACAAAGCCGGAATAGAAGTTGATTTCATGAGCCCGGAAGGTGGAATGCCGCCCGTTACAGGTTTCAAGCTGGATGATCCGGTTAACCTCGAATTCTGGGAAAACAAAGAAGTACAGCAGAAACTGAAAAACAGCATGAAACCGGACGAAGTTAACCCAGGTAAATATGCTGCTATCCATTTTGTAGGCGGTCATGGGACCATGTGGGATTTCCCGGAAAACGATAAAATTGCAGAGATCGCCACTCAGATCTATGAAAACCAGGGCGTCGTTGCTGCAGTTTGTCACGGACCGGCAGGACTGGTAAATATTAAATTATCAGATGGGAGTTATCTGGTTGAAGGCAAGAAAGTGGCGGCTTTCACTAATGAAGAGGAAAAAGTTAAAGATCTGGATCAGGTGGTGCCATTTTTGCTGGCCGACAAACTGGAAGAAAGAGGGGCCATCCACATGCCTGCACCCAACTGGCAGGAAAATGTTGTGGTATCAGGAAGACTCATTACCGGGCAGAATCCGGCTTCTGCCGAAAAGCTTGGCAAGGAAATCCTTAAACAGATCAACAAGAAGTAGATAGTATACCAAAATGCTGACAGCTTCGTTGTAAACAGGCCAGGCAATTATTAAAGAATGTTAATAGCTTATCAGTCATATATATTGATCTTATTATATTTGCAGATCATTAAAATAATACGAACAAAAAAGAGCATTATGAAAATTAAAGGAATCATCAAAGTATTTTTGGTTATCCTGATCTCGGGTGTATCCCTCAACTCATTTTCACAAACATTGAACGAAGCGGGAGATGCTTTCAACAAAGGAATTGAAGCCACGAAAGCAGGCAATTTCGAAGAAGCGATACAGGCACATCAGAAAGCCATCGAAATTGCAGAGCAGCTTGGTGCAGAAGGTGACGATCTCAAACTCAAAGCCATGCAGCAAATTGCCAAACAATATCTGAATGCAGGTATTGCAGATTACAAAGCCAAGGATTATAACGGAGCCATCAAGAATTTCCAGCAGGCTTCCCAGTATGCCGCCAGGGTAAACGACCTTGATACTCAGCTCAAGGCCGAAAATTACCTGTCTGTGTTTTATTCCTCTTTTGGTATGACGAACTGGAAAAAAGACCAGTTTGACAAAGCCATGGATTATTTTGACAAATCCCTGTCCATAGACCCGGCCAACACCAAATCACTGCTGGGTGTAGCCCTGGTATATAAATCGCAGGGGAAAGAAACAGAGATGAAAAAGGCCATCGACAAACTGATCCTGACCGGTCCTGCTGATGATAAGTATGTTTCACAGGGAACCCAGGTGGCATATAAGTACTATCTTGCAGAAGGCGCTAAAAAGATACAGGGCAAAGCTTATACCGAAGCCATCGATCTTTTCAATACCTCCATGGATTACCACGATGCAGAGGAAAGCACCTTTTATTACCTCGCAATCGCCTACAATGCCACCAGCAACTGGGATAAAGCCCTTGAAGCGGCAGAAAAAGGCCTGAAGATCGCAGACAAGAATACATCGAACCTGTATTTTGAAAAGGCCAAAGCCCTTGAAGGAAAAGGTGATACGGCAGCAGCCTGCGAAGCTTATAAAAAAGTAACAGACGGTCCCAATGTAGCCTCAGCAAAATACAAGATTGAGACAGAATTAAAATGCAAATAAATTCATTGAAAAATAAAAAAAAGGGCGTTGCCGCTAGCAAGGCCCTTTTTTTTATTTTTGTTTAAAAGTTTAGCATGTCAGAACCCCTTTCACAAAGAGAAAAAGCCATAATCTGGATCATTGCCATCGTACTGGCGATTGCACTGTCTTTCTATGTGATTTAATTTTTCTTATATTTGGTAAGATGAATCCCTAATGCGTAATGCCGGGTAATGAGCCATAAGAGCCGTAAAAATATCAAATTAAAAGAAACATCTGCCAGCCCGGCAGATGAGCAACTTTTCAAGGACATATTATTGATTTCCAACGACTGGATATGGGAGATCGACCTGGAAGGAAGGTACACCTTTACCTCAGGACAAATCAAAGAGATCCTGGGTTATACACCCGAAGAGATCATCGGAAAAAAAGTATTTGAAATTTTTGAACCACAAAGCCGGGAGGAAACTGAAAAAGAACTGAAAGACATCCTGGCAGAAGGGAAGCCCATCATCAACCGCATAAACTGGAACATTGCAAAAGACGGGAGCAGGGTTTGCCTACTCACCAATGGCATTCCCGTATTTGATGAAAACAAAAACATCATCGCATACCGGGGGGCTGACAAGGATATCACGCATTTAAAAAAAACAGAAGAGAAACTCCAACGGGAAAGCGAAAAAAGAAAAAAAGCTGAAAAGGAACTGGATGAAGTCATCCGGAATTCCAGGGAGACTTCACAATCAAAATCCCTTTTCCTGGCCAAGATGAGCAATGAAATCCGCACACCTCTGAGTGGCATCATTGGCACAACAGCTTTGCTGAAAGAAACCCAGCTTACAGCGGAGCAAATGGATTTTCTTGAGATCATTGACGTATCAGCCAATAATCTTTTATCAATCGTTAAGGATATCCTGGATATTTCCAAGATAGAAGCAGGTAAAATCCAGCTTGAAAAGAAAAATTTCAATCTTGTAGATGTACTGAATGACATCGAACGTTTGCTGGCTCATAAATCCAAAGACAAGAACATCAGCTTTTCTGTCGACTTAAAATCGGGCTTACCCAAATATGTCAAAGGAGATCCGCTCAGACTCAAGCAGGTCCTGATCAATCTCACACATAATGCTATCAAGTTTACAAAGCAGGGAAGTGTGAAGATAAGAGCGGAAAATATTTCCTCCCACCACAAAGTAAGTAAAATACTATTCAGTGTGATAGATACCGGGATCGGCATGCCCGAGAAAATGAGTAAAAGCCTTTTTAAAATGCTTTCACAAAATGATGTTCCTATAAAGTTCCAGGGGATCGGACTGGGTCTGCTCATCTCAAAAAAGATCATCGATCTGGTAGATGGAGATATCGGAGTGGAAAGTACAGAAGGCAAGGGATCCAGGTTCTGGTTCAGCATTCCTTTCGAAAAAGGTGAGAGTCCCGGCATTCAACCCATGGAAGTTCCGGGGGAAGAAAAGAAGAACGGAAAAAAGAAATTCAACATTCTGGTGGCTGAAGACAATACCATCAACCAGAAAGTGGCTATGGCTACGGTACGCCAGCTGGGCCATGATGTGGAAGTAGCTGTGAACGGAAAGATGGCTCTCGAACTTTTCCGCAACAATGAATACGATTTTATCCTCATGGATGTGCAGATGCCGGTGATGGATGGCATCACTGCAACCAAAAAGATCCGCGAGCTGGAAAAGGAAAAGAAAAACAAAAAAAAGGTAATTATTGTTGCCGTCACTGCCAATGCCATGAAAGAAGACCGTGAAAAATGCCTTACTTCTGGCATGGATCACTATATTACCAAGCCTTTTAAAACCGAGGACCTTTTACAGGTTTTTCAGCTTAGTGGAGCCTGACGAATTTACGTGTCTCTTGCTCTTCTCCGTTGAGGATTCTTACAAAATAAACACCTTCCTGCAAGGATTGTATTTTCCTATCAAAGTTTAGAATCTTTTCAGTTTTTCCATGAATGCTTTCAGCATGTTCGGCAATGATTCTTCCCTGCAAATCCATGATCTGAATCAATAAAACTCCGTCAGAAAGATCGCTGAAATGAATGTTCAATTCATCTTTCACAGGATTAGGATAAAGATAAGCCCGAAAAGAACTCGTATTAATCTCTCGGGTACTCACCAGACTTTCATCCACACAAATATAAACATTGTGTGTATCCACATCTGTACCAACGAAAAGTGTATCTGTAAGAAGATTAAAAGTATAATCTACCGGAATACCGATCTTTACACGTAGATCAATTGAATCCCAGGCTTCAAGCTCATAGGGCAATTCAATTGTCCAGGGATCGATCATCCACTGGAAGCCTGCATCATAACCTTCTTTATTGATATAATTAATGCTAACCGGCACCGGGTTATTATTATAGATCCAGGCAATCTGACCGGTATCGCATTGTATCACATCCAGGTAGATCAGTGAGTCGGGACTTGCTGTTACATCCGGGTTCTCTGGGGGCCCGATGGTAAAGACATGCGGATCGGCTGAACCGATAAAGGGATGTTTTTCCCTTCTTCCCGATTCATCGGCTGCAAAAATATAATAGGAAACCTCAGCGCCCATCTCCTGTGCCGGAATGTTGGCTTTGTACTGGTAACCAAATACATTTGTCATGGTGATGCTGCTATATGGGTTGTTCCCTGTGCGGTAATAAAGTTTTACCGAATCAGAGTACAGGGGTTCTCCGCTAAAAGGTGTGATGGTAGCCGAAATGGGGTATTCATCCTCGTAGGGGATCTCTCCCAGAAGCGGAAAATGCTTAAGGTAAAGCAGTCCCTGGTCGACGGTACCACGTGCTCTACAGTGGATTGCATCGGTATTGTACCACTGGTTATAATAAATACCCACGATCTCATAACCGGGCATGGCTTCCTCATAAACTTCAAGCGCATCGTCATCCAGCTGATTACCGGTTTGCGGTACCAACACTTTATCGTTTACGATCAGTGAGTTGGTATAGGGTGTGACCTGGCTCTGCCCGGGAGTTTGCACCCTGTAAACCTGGTAATGATTGCCGTATGAACTTATCTCGTTGGCAAAATAATCAGCAACATATTCAAAATCATCATAGCGCGGATCAGTGGAGGGAACCTGCCCGATAATTACTTTGTCAACATCCAGGAATTTTCCCCAGCAGTCGATGTGGTCGATGTAGGTATTGTTAGGATCGTCGAGAACATGATAAGTTTCAATGCCCAGGTAATTCTGAAAAATTTCATCTATTTCATCGTGTGTGTATCCCGAATTTTCAACCCATATCAGGTCGGAGGAAGCCGATTGTCCCATGCCGTCGGTCATGTAGTTACCCCCGGCAGTTTCGATGTCCATTTCGAAGAGATTGATGCCGAGTTCATCGGCTACCTTGGAGGGGATGGCATTGTCGTAAGGCCGCGGACGGTTATACGTGAAATCGACGATACCCATTTCGTCGTTGCCGTCGAAGATGAACCAGGGGCCGTAGTCGCGCGTCCAGTAGCTGTTGCTGGGGGCAATGATGAAATCACAATTATCCAGGTTCACTCCCTGATTCTGGTATTGATTGGTGACATAGGTTTGTTCGCCGGTGCTTGCCACGATGGTGGTTACGTTGCATTCTTCCGACATGGCTGCGATAAGCTGGTAAGAAATGCCGAAGGAATACCTGATCAGCACCGATTGCATCTGGTCGAATTCGGCAAGATTGGTCACCGGGCTATCGGGCGGTTCGGTAGCTTTGGCGTCCTTCCCGATCAGGTGTTTGAGTTTGGCCTCTTCAGGTGTCATCCAGTGTTTGAGTGTGATGGGCTTGTCTTTCGTTTGCTGGGCGTGTAGTGCACGGCCCGTAAAACTCAAAAACAAAACGATCATCAGTAAATGAGTGACGTAAAGTTTTTTCATAAAGTAAATTTTGAAATGAGTACCTTGATTTTGCTGAAGCAAAAATAGTTAAATATCGTTAAAATCAAATGTCAATTTTGAGGATGGTTATGAGGAACAGATCTATACCATACCCCGCTCTTTTTTGATCGCATCATATGCGGCGTTAAGTTCCTGAAACTTTTTCTTGGCGGCTTCCTGAATATCCTGTCCCAGGTGACTCACTTTATCGGGGTGGTATTTAACGGCCATTTTGCGGTATGCTTTTTTTACCTCATCATTGCTTGCATCGGGTGTGATTTCAAGGATTTTGTAATTGGAAAAATTATCCC
>NPIE01001075.1_pt1 | contig 100147 bp, 90 predicted proteins | sample 8637661 | NCBI WGS metagenome assembly NPIE01 (sample SAMN07420842, study PRJNA396082) | bioreactor metagenome | isolation source: sample BA12 brine-fed electro-methanogenic bioreactor BA | place: Japan: Kochi | collected 2016-12-09
GGAAAAAAAAATGAAAGGGGGTGGAAAAACTTGAATTAGTGGGGTTTTGCTGGAGAGAGATTTTTTTCTCTCTCCAGCAAAAAATTTATATCAGGAAACTAACCCATTGAGCAAACATAACGATTGGATAAGAGAACAACGTCATGGCTCCTAAGTAGAACAAAACAAAAACAAAAGCAGAAACACGGGGGAGAGCTCTCTGCGCTGGGATATTTGAAGGATACGGGAACTTCTTTTTTGAAAACGTGTACCCTAGATAAAACACAATTCCCTCTAAGCACGAAAAGAAAAGTCCAAAAAACAAAAGAGATAGTGTATTTAAAAAACTCTTCCCCGCAGAATGTTGCATATAAGCAGCAACAAACAAAAGCACGTAGGCACTCACAAAAAAAAGAATGGACAGAAAAATGCAAATCTTGTAGATGTAATCTCTAGCATCTTCAATATATCCAGGAATGGGACGATGCATGACGTTCCATCGATTTAATACAATAGGCAGAAATACCCCTAGTAGGAAAAATCCTACCAAGACAATTACAATGATGAGAAAGATGGTAGAGAGATTCATCCGCTTCTCTCAGCTCTAGTATCGAACAAGTCCGTGTTCAACTAAAAACTCATTCATTTTTTGCGTGGAGTAAATAGTAGAATCCTTTTGTATAAACAATAGAGCATCTTTCACTGAAGACATTCTTGCCTTGCCGTCCTCAAAATTATATTGATGGGTGCATAGTACAGGAGTGTTTTGCGAAGAACAGTCATCAGAACCCACCGTTAGTGTATTTTGATCTCCTAGGATTTTTTCACTAATTTCTTCTGCGATTTCTTCTAAGCAATGAAATCTTATAGGGCCCTTAAGAACAACAGATAGCTGTTGTAATATGATCCAATTGTCATAGGGTATTCCCTTTGGTAAAACGGATGGGAACGATTGTATAATGCGGTCGGTGCTGATATACGTTCCGCAGATCTCCATAGGGGCACAGCTAGGCAACACAACATCAGCGCGTAAGGCAGTTTCAGTGAGATGTGTATCCATAACTATAAGTAGTTTTGGTTTCGACATTACGGTAGTTTTCATCGGATTTTCGCCTAATACAACCAAGGCATGGATCATGTCATCCTGCAGTTTTTGCAAAATGGTATGGTAGTCCTCATTTATTCCTAGAATAGGCAAAGACTGGCTATTGTTTTGTGGCTTTAATTGAATGATACCATCTCGTGGTTTACCAATATGACCAGAAATCAATGCTAAATAAGCAGTCCATTGTATTCCTTCACGGCTCAGTTGATTTTGATCAAATACAATCATTGCTTTTTTCGCTTTTACATAAATTTGGGCAATCTCTATTGCTTCTTTGCCTGGTTCAATTGATTTTAACTCAGGCAAAACATCATCCCAGCCTTGCACATTTTTTGGTTCGCATCCCATATTAACCATTGCTGCAGCAATTTCTTTAAGAAAAGTGATTGAGTTTGTAGGATTTACCTTCATCATGGCGTATTCATCCATTTTTGTGGCGCAAGGATTTATCGTGATTAAAGTAGCACCCTTTTCTACGGCATTTTTGATTTTCAGTGCTGCTATCGTGTGGTCGCGATATGTGTAGGAACCAATAAGCAATATACAATTGGTATTGGGAACCTCATTCAGTGTATTAAGAGATCCATCAAAACCAAAAACCGAATCAAGAGAACTTTTGTTCGTGTTGAAATTGGTAATCCATGGGGTTCCAAGAACAGATTGACCCAGTTTCTGAGCGACATACATGTCCTCCAGTGACCACTGGTCGGATATTGACATTGCAATTCGATCAGAACCATAACGGAATCGTATGCTCTCTAACTTCTTTGCTGCATAGAAAATAGCTTCATCCCAAGATACTTCTTTTAACTCATCCTGAAATCGTACCAAAGGAGCTGTGAGCCTCATTTCATCACGGTGAAGATTGTATCCAAAACGGCCCCTCACACAAAGCAATCCATTGTCAACAGAACTTTCCGTATCGGGTAAAACCCGCAGAGCCATATTGCCTCTAGTTTCTACAATAGTGTTACAACCAATACTACAATGTGAACAGATTTGTTCTGTCTTTGTGGTCTTCGTTGGACAGGGTTTTGTAATCAACAACTTTTCCTGTAATGCGCCCGTAGGGCATACTGAAATACACTGTCCACAGGAAATACAATCTGTATCTTCCAGGGGACGACTCATATCGGGTTGGACTGTTGTATCAAATCCTCTATCCACTAAACCTAGGGCTGTAATGCCCATCACATCATTGCAAATACGGACACATAGGCTGCACAAAATGCATTTGTCGGGATTTCGAGAGATAAAGGGGTGTGTGTCCAATAAATCCCTATGATGCTTTTCGCCCATGAAATCATCGGGATTCACTCGATAGTCTTTTGAATATTGAATGAGTTGGCACTCAAAATAATCGGGGCAACCGCATTCCAGACATCTTTTTGCATCTTTGATTGCCTCCTCATTTGTATATCCTTTTACGATTTCAAGAAAATTATCTTCCCGGTCTTCAGGACGAAGCAAATCCATTGGAGGCCGATATTCTTTGGGTCGATGAGAAAATTCATCTTCATGTACATCATCACGGGTAACAAGGTAGGGTTTTGTATAGGCAACATCTACTCCTAGTAAATATCCGTGAATTACTTGGGAAGCAATTTTCCCATCAGCTATTGCTTGGATCGCGATTTTTTGATTGTCATTGATAGCATCTCCACCTGCAAATATTCCTGGGATGTTGGTGGAGAAAGTATTTTCATCTGAAGCAATGGTACTTCTTTTTGTAAGTTCAATCCCATCCAATCCCTCAATATTCACATATTGACCAATCGCAACTATTAAAGAATCAATCTCTAGCGTTTCTTCTTCTCCTTCAATAGGGACAGGTCTACGTCGACCACTGCTATCGGGCTTTCCTAATTCCATTTTTTGAAGTCGGATGGATTCCACATTTCCACTTGATCCTGCTACCTCTAATGGACTGACAAGAAATCGGAATTGGATGCCTTCTTCTTCGCATTCTACAATTTCAATCTCTTCTGCGGGCATTTCTGCACGAGTTCTACGGTACAATACATAAACTTCTTCAGCTCCCAAACGTTTCGCGGTTCTACAAGCATCCATGGCAGTATTACCGCCTCCTATTACTGCAACGCGTTTACCAATAGGAACAGGTTTGTTTTGAATTACATTCGCTAGGAAATGAATTCCCCCATATACACGATTGAGATTTTCGCCAGGAATACCCAGATCAATACTATTCCAACATCCAATGGAAAGATATATGGCATCGTATTCTTCTTGAAGGCTTTGCAAAGAGAAATCTCTTCCGAGCTTTTTATTATTCTGTAAACAAGCTCCCATTTTCTTGATAATGGCAACTTCTTGATCGACAACCATTTTAGGAAGTCGGTATTCAGGAATTCCATACTTTAACATACCGCCCATCTCAGGCATCATATCATAAATCGTTACTTGGTGTCCTTTCAATAGGAGATAATATGCAGCGGATAATCCACCTGGTCCTCCTCCAACTATTGCAACTTTTTTAAATGTTTCTGGTTGCATTGGGGGCATGTATGGATCATCCAAATCTATGTCTGCAACAAATCGTTTCAACCATGCGATGGATATCGGTTCATCTTTTAATTGTCGCCGGCATTCTTCTTCACATGGATGAGGACAAACACGTCCTATTGAAGCAGGGAGAGGTAATTGTTCTTTAATCAGCTTTATAGCTTCTTTAAATTCACCATTTGCAATAAGTCCTACATATCCTTGGCAATCGGTTTGAGCAGGACAAGCAAGAACACAAGGTGGTCTGCAATCTCCTGTATGATCAGTTAACAACAGTTCAAGTGTTGTCTTGCGAGAGGAACGAATGCGAGAAGTATTTGTGTAGATGACCATATTATCAGCAATTTCTGTTGCACATGCGCGAAATAATTTTGGACTACCTTCGATCTCTACCACACAAAGACCACAACCTCCATAGGGTTGAATTCTGCTATCGTAACAAAGCGTTGGAATATTGATTCCATTTTGCCTTGCAACCTCAAGAATAGTTTGTCCCTTTTGCCCTTCAACTTCTATGCCGTCTATGCTTAATTTAATAATTGACATGTTCTCACCTTTCTATTTACAAAGCTTCAATTGCATTAAAGGTACAGACAGTTTTGCAAGTACCACATTTAATACAAAGTTCTTGATGAATAGAGTGCACTTTTTTAGGTTCACCACTGATTGCATCGGATGGACATTTTTTTGCACACGCTCCACATCCAACACATAGATCTTCTTTGATGGTGTAGGTTAACAATTTCTTACAATTATGTGCAGGACACCGATGTTCATAAATATGAGCTTCGTATTCGTCACGGAAATACTGTAGGGTTGTCAACACAGGGTTAGGGGCTGTTCCACCTAAAGCACATAGAGAACCATCTTTCACTTTTTGACAAAGATCTTCTAGTAATTCAATATCACCATCTTCACCTTCTCCATTGGTGATTCTTTCTAAAATCTCAAGCATTCGTTTGGTGCCTACTCGGCACTGAACGCATTTTCCACAAGATTCTTTGCAGGTAAAATCTAAAAAGAATCTAGCCATATCTACCATACAAGTAGTTTCATCCATGACAATCATTCCACCAGAACCCATAATGGCTCCCGTAGCAGTAATTGATTCATAATCAATAGGAGTGTCTAGAAGAGAGGCAGGAATACACCCCCCGGAGGGACCTCCCATTTGGACTGCTTTGAATGCTTTATTGTCTTGAATGCCACCACCAATATCATAAATTACTTCCCGCAATGTTAGTCCCATGGGGATTTCAATTAATCCACCTCGCTGTATTTTTCCAGCAAGGGCAAACACTTTGGTTCCTTTGCTTTTTTCAGTACCCAAAGCCGCAAAGGCACTTCCACCGGAAAGTAAAATCCAAGGAATATTTGCAAATGTTTCTACATTATTGATATTTGTCGGTTTTCCCCAGTAGCCTTTTTGAGCAGGAAATGGTGGTTTCAATCTGGGCATACCTCGTTGCCCTTCTAATGAGGCTATGAGTGCAGTTTCTTCTCCACACACAAAAGCACCCGCACCGGCTTTAATCCATATATCAAAATCAAAGCCAGTCCCGAAAATATTTTTACCAAGTATTCCCTTTTCTCTAGCTTGTTTTAATGCAATTTCTAATCGTTTAATCGCAAGGGGATATTCAGCTCGAACATAAATGATGCCTTCATTTGCTCCAATAGCATAACCACCTATCATCATGCCTTCAATAACGCTGTGAGGATCGCCTTCTAATATACTTCTGTCCATGAATGCTCCGGGATCACCCTCATCTCCATTACAAACGATGTATTTTGGTGTTGCTTTTTGTTGATTTGCAGCTTGCCATTTAAACCAAGTAGGAAATCCAGCTCCTCCTCGTCCTCTCAAACCAGATATCTTTACATCTTCGATAACGTCTTGGGGTGTCATTTCTTGTAAGCATTTTTGAATAGCTTTGTAGCCATCATTTGCCAGGTAATCTTCAATTTTCTCTGGGTTTAAAACTCCTGCATTTCGCAGGGCAATGCGAACCTGTTTGTCCAAGGAAGCTTGATCATTTTCTCCCATGATCACTGCATCCTTTGGTTGCTTCTGATGAATAGCAAAATCAAGAATTTCTGCAATGTGTTCGGGTTTCACGGAAATAAATGTTGTTTTTTGACCATTGTCAGAAACAACATCCACAATGGGTTCTAGATAGCAAGTGCCACAACAACCAGCCAATTCAATCTCTAGAGGATGGTTTCTAGATTCAAGCTCTTTCTGAATTGCTACAGTCACTTTGTCAGCACCTGCTGCAATTCCACAACTTCCCTGACCGATGATTATCTTCATACTTGATCCTCCTTGCCTGCATTTAATTTACTTTTTTTCCGAAGATCTCGAAGAATGGATCGAGCCTTTTTTGGAGTCATTTTTGCGTAGGTTTCTCCGTTGATCATCATTACGGGAGATAAACTGCAACAGCCCAGACAAGCAACGTTGTTAAGAGTAAAAATACCATCTTCGGTTGTTTCACCGTTTTGGATGTTAAGCTCATCGCAGATGGTTTGCTCAATCTCATTAGCTCCATTGACATGACAGGCAGTACCCTTGCAGAGCAATATAAGATATTCTCCTACGGGTTGTAGACGAAATTGCGTATAGAAAGTTGCTACACCATATATGATGGGTGTTTTGATCAAGGTTTCTTGTGAGATATAACGAATGATATCTTTTGGTAAGTAGCCATAGATGTCTTGAGCTTTTTGTAAAATAGTGATCATACTACCTGGCTTGTTTTTATAAACCTTTAATACTTCGTCCAATTGAGAAGTATCGTGTGGTAGCTCATCACTACTTTTTTTACACATGTTGTTAAATTGATTCAATTCACTCATGTTTATTCCTTTGTTTAGTTTGTTTATTTAGGAAAAAGAACAATAGACCAGTCATTTTTCAACGATGTCAAAAATAGCATTGACGCCATTTTTCAAAGAATAACATCATAATCATCATATTCCTCCTACAAATGATTGAACATCTTTTTATAGTAGAAAGTATAGAAGAATGAATGGTTGTGTAAACAAGTTCTTTCTATTTTTCTTCTCTTTCACTTCATTTTTTTTATTTTGACAAGCACTCTTATTTCAATAGAATGATCGTGATTTCGGTTTACTATTAAGTTTTTAGGAGGATCAGTTACATGTCCGATAAATCTTTTAATGCGTTTCAAATGGCACAGGAACAGTTTGATGGAGTTGCTGAAAAGCTAGACTTGGATCAAGCTACAAGAGAATTGCTTCGCAATCCTCTCCGCGAGTTTCATTTTTCTATTCCTGTCCGTATGGATGATGGTTCTTTTAAAGTTTTCCGAGGTTTCCGTGTGCAACACAACGATGCTAGAGGACCTGCAAAAGGTGGGATCCGATTCCATCCACAAGAAACCATTGATACTGTTAGAGCTTTGGCCACCTGGATGACGTGGAAATGTGCTGTGGTTGACATTCCACTTGGTGGTGGTAAGGGAGGTGTCATTTGTGACCCTCACCAACTATCTGAACGTGAACAAGAAGGCATTTGCCGTGGTTGGATTCGACAACTGGCATACAATATTGGTCCCGTCCAAGATGTACCCGCACCAGATGTAATGACAAGCGCTCAACACATGCTATGGATGATGGATGAATACGAAACCATTCATCATGGAAAATACCCAGGAATGATCACAGGAAAACCCGTAGGAATGGGTGGTTCATTAGGTCGAACTGAAGCAACTGGCTACGGGGTAATCTATACTGTTCGCGAAGCCCTTCGTGAACTTGGAATTGACATTCAAAAAACCACAGCAGCATTCCAAGGCTATGGCAATGTTGCTCAATACGCCGTTCGTTTGTATCAAGAATATGGCGGTCAAGCAGTTTGTGTCTCTTGCTGGGATCAAAATGATCAAAAATCTTATTCCTTTGTTCGTAAATCTGGAATTAATTGTGATGAATTGTTATCCATCACCGATCGTTTTGGTGGCATTGATAAAGACAAAGCAAGACAACTCGGTTACGAAGTGATGGATGGAGATGCCTGGATTGAACAGGATGTAGACATTCTTGTTCCTGCAGCTTTGGAAAATCAAATCACGAAAGATACAGTCACTAAGATTTCCGACAAAGTAAAAGTAATTGCAGAAGGAGCCAATGGACCTACAACTCCTGAAGCAGACGCCATTATTCAAGAAAAAGGCATCTTCATGATTCCAGATTTTCTTGCCAATGCTGGTGGAGTAACTTGTAGTTATTTTGAACAAGTACAATGCAATATGAACTATTTCTGGTCCAAAGAAGAAGCCCTCTCAAAATTGGATGCAAAAATGACTGATGCATATTTGAAGGTATCTGCTTTAGCAAGATCTCGCAATGTATACATGCGTGATGCTGCATACATGATTGCTATTCAGCGTGTTGCTGATGCATGCAAGATTCGTGGATGGGTATAGAACCTATTCATTTCACGGTTAAAAAAGGAGGGGATATCCCCTCCTTTTTTTTATGACAAATTAGTTACAATTCGTAGTGTTTTTTTCCTCCTTTTTTTTTAAAAAAATTCTTTTCTTATCCCTTTGTTTTCGATACAATGGCAGTATTCTCATATATCTTAACTTTGTAAAGGATGTTGCCAATGTGTATTCAAATACAAATCAAAAGTTCGCATATCAACAATGCCAATTAATACTGAGGATCTTAATCTATACCAGGTGCGACATGTCCTATTAGTTGCAAGTCGCTATGATGCTTACCTATTAGAAGAAGATGGATCTATGGAAGATCATATTGCTTCTCTGTATAAAGAACGTGAATTGGGCTATACACCCCAGTTTATAAAAGCATATGATGAAAAAATGACACTGGATAAGTTGGAACAATGCAAAGTAGATATATTGATTCAATGTGTTCGAAAAATGGATTCATCCATTCATACTTTCATCCAAAAAGTACAAAACAAATACCCCTCCCTTCCCATCGTACTTCTAATGTACAATCATATGGGACTGGACGATTTCGAAGAAAAATATCCTGATATTGTAGTAGATGTTTTTCTATGGAATGGTGAAAGCAGGATTATTGCAAGTATTTTGGAGCTTGTAGAAGACAAACAAAATGTCTTTCATGATTCTCAATTGATTCCCATTCCCCTTATACTTTTTGTTGAGGACAATATTCAATACTATTCCTCGTATATAAACATCTTGTACAAAACTCTGTGGCACGAAGTAAAGAAACTCGTTCAAGAGCACACTTCCTACAGTCGAACAATATTTCAGCAAAAAACGCGCACCAAGGTTCTCCATGCAAAGACATACGAAGAAGCACTCCAGATTCTGAATCAATATCATCACCAGATTATTGGCGTAATAACTGACATGCAATACCCCATGGAAAATGGGCAATCTGACACTAGTGGTTTGAGTTTAGCAAAAAAAATCTGGGAATATGATCCTTCACTACCGATCGTTCTCCAGTCCAGCACTGTATGTTTAGCACCGATAATTCAGGAGCATCCCGTAATATGCATTGATAAAAACTCAAAAACTCTTCTATCCGATATCAAAAACACTCTCACCTCCTATTTTGGATTTGGGGATTTACAACTTACGGATTCAAACGGAAAAGTGAAAACAAAAATACCTTCTGTACAGACTTTTATAGAAGTAATTGATTCGTTGAACGAAGAATCGATTATGAAGTTAGTGCGCAATGGCAACCTTTCCAGATGGTTCCTTGTACATTGCGAGTACACACTGGCTGAAATTACAAAAAACCTTGAAAAAAAATCTTCTCCATTTGAGCAAGTTATTTCTATATTGAAAGCTGCGATTCAAAGGGAGATTTATCAAGAAACAAAAGGTTCCATTGTGCCGTATTCAAGAAGATTTCCATTGGAAGAGTGGACGATTGGTAAAATAGGAGAGGGCTCAATAGGAGGAAAAGCAAGAGGTTTATCATTTTTCAATCGACTTCTCACCGAAGAAAAATCTATACGGAACAGTGCTGAGTTTCAATTGTTTATACCCCAATCCATCATTATTGGAACGGATGTTTTTGATGATTTCATACGGCTCAATCATCTAGAACATATGTTCAAATCCGATCTTTCGGACCGGCAAATTGCAAGAATATTTCTTCAGTCAGATATTCCAGCTACCATTATTGGAGATCTTAGAAACATTGCAAAACAGTTTACTGTCCCTTTGGTGATTCGTTCTTCCAGTTTACTGGAAGATTCGCTATATCATCCTTTTGCAGGCATTTACTCAACAAAAATGATTCCAAACAATGAATCTTCCTTTGATTTACGTTTCAACCAATTATGCAATGCCATCAAACTTGTGTATGCTTCGGTATTTTCAAAACAAGCCCGAACCTATATGGAATCCACCAGTCATATACCAGAAGACGAAAAAATGGCAGTCATTATTCAAAAAGTTGTTGGATCAAGAAAATATTCTGGTTTTTACCCAGAAGCATCTGGAGTAATTCGATCCTATAATTATTACCCTTTTGATCAAGCTAGACCAGAAGATGGTTTCATGCAGCTTGCAATGGGTTTAGGAAAATCCATTGTGGATGGAGAAACATCTCTTCAGTTTTCACCTGCTTATCCAAAAAAAATCCCTCAGCTATCCAACACTGAATCAGCACTACAAACTACTCAAAAAAAATTCTGGGCCATCAACATGAATCCCTATACGCGTTCCTTTACCATTGAAGAAGACGAGTTCATGGATCTACATCCAATTCATGTAGGATTGCGAGATGGCTCTTTGGAAGGTATTGCATCATCGTATGCAGCAGGTGAAGATCGGATATATGATACAATTCATCGGACGGGACCTAAAATTGTCACATTTCATCGTTTACTAAAAAGCATGGAAAAACCTTTTCAAACTTGTATACAAAATCTCCTTAAAATTTGTGAAGATGCAATGGCTACACCTGTTGAAATCGAATGCGCTCTACAGATTCCACCCTCGTGGGATTCAATACAGTTTGGTTTCTTACAAGTACGCCCAATGATGAAATATGAGAATTCTTGTACAATAAAATCTTCAGAAATCAGTCCAGACAAGGCTTTCTGTTATACAAACAATGCCCTTGGGAATGGTCATATTGGATCATTGTCGCACATAGTGGTGGTAGATCCTCTTACATTTGACCTATCGCAAACTAGAAACATTGTTCAAGAAATTGACGAAGTGAACAAATATTTTACAGACAATCACCAACAATATGTTTTAATGGGACCAGGAAGATGGGGCTCATCCGACCCATGGCTAGGAATCCCCGTTCAATGGCATCATATATCCAAAATTAAAACATTTGTAGAGTACGATCTTCCCGGTATGCATATTGATCCCTCACAGGGTTCTCATTTCTTCCAAAACATTACTTCATTGCATATTGGGTATTTTACTATCCGGCAAAACAAACCTGATCAGTTTATAGATTGGGAATGGATTAAATCACAACTCCCCATCATGAAAACAAAGTTTGTAACAGTGTATCAAACCATTTCTACATTTGATGTTAAAGTGGACGGCAAGCAAAGCCTTGGTGTTCTAACAAAACCTCTGCCAGAAGGAGAAAATCATGGATGAAAAACAAGAATGGAAAATTATCATTGAGCTATTGAAATACACAGATCCAGTCTTAATCAACCGATTGGGTCGAAAAATGATGCACTATTTGTACAAATGTCACATTAAGCGAATCGAAGATCTTATGAAACAATTGGAAGCCAACTCGAATTCATTTGCTGAACACAAGGTGAAAAATGATAATGTCCCCATTAGTAAACTAGAACCCGATCTATTGCAACAAATGATCGAAAAAATATTTCAAATCGCAGAGGAAGAGCTTTCTTCTGAGCGTATCACGCAAATGATAAAACTTTGGTTAAAACATGAAAAAGCCAGATTTTTAACCATGACTGCAGAAAAAAGAGATGTTCCTTTGGCAGATATTACCAATGCCCTATTTAAATTTGCCAGCATCAAAGATTCAGTATCATTTCTTTCGAAAGAAGAAAATATCGGCATTCGTGTTGCATTTATCCGACGTTTTTTAAGTGAAGACCTTCATTTCATCAATACATCAAAAGATTTTTTTCATGTATCCGATTTCATTGACATCCTCTCCCATACAATTGGTCCCAGGCGAGGGAATGGTAAATTGGGTGGAAAAGCTTCTGGCTTTTTACGAGCCCGTAACATTCTTCGCGAGGCAAAGAAAGATTATGTTTCCATCCGTAATCTATCCATTCCAAAAACATGGTATTTAACCTCGGATGGGATTATTGAATTCCTTCATTTTAACGCCCTTGAAGAAGCTCCAAACATAAAATATAGAAGACCGATAGAAATTAAACAAGAGTATCCATACTTGGAACAAATTTTTAAGAACTCTGCAATCCCTCCTGAAATCGTGGCAAGCCTAAATTTTGCACTCGATGATTTTGGAGATAACCCACTCATTGTGCGCTCTTCAAGTCTTCTTGAGGATAGTTCAAATGCTTCATTTGCTGGAAAATATAAAAGCCTTTTTGTCGCCAACCAAGGTTCAAAAAAAGAACGTCTTGAATCTCTAATTGATGCAATATTGGAAGTGTATGCTAGTGTCTTTGGTCCGGATCCTATTGAATACCGCAGAGAAAAAGGGCTTTTGGATTTCAACGAAGAAATGGCCGTCCTAATACAAGAGGTAGTGGGTAGAAAAAATGGTAAATATTTTTTCCCTGCTTTTGCAGGAGTTGCATTTAGTCAAAATGAGTTTCGGTGGTCTCCACGTATCAAAAGAGAAGATGGAATTGCTCGCGTGGTAGCTGGTTTAGGAACTCGCGCTGTAGATCGAGTCGATAACGACTACCCTGCCCTGATAAGTCCCGGACAACCGAATTTACGAGTGAATGTAGATATGAATGACAAACTTCGATATTCACAAAGAAACATTGATGTTATTAATTTGTTAACCGGTCAATTTGAAACGATTTCATTTGAAAAACTAGTTCGTGAAATCGGCTATAACTACCCCTCCATCAATCAAATCATATCACTGTATCGGGATGGCAGTTTGTTTACCCCCACAGGAAACATGTTTAATATCCACGAAGATACTCCCATTCTCACCTTTGATCGATTATTCAAAGATGGGCCTTTTATTCATCAAATCCGGGATATTCTATCGATTCTGCAAGAACAACTTCAAATTCCTGTCGATATCGAATTCGCCTGTGATGGAGACATCCATAAGTTGTATCTGCTACAATGCCGTCCCCAAAGCTATATCAAATATTCCCAAGAGATTTCAATTCCGAAAAACATCCCCGATGATCGAATTCTTTTTTCAAACCACCAAACAATTTCTTCAGGTGAAATTTTCGGTATTGAATACATTGTGTATATTCACCCCGAAGAATACAGCAAACTACCCACTTATCAAGATTTGATGGAAATTGGGCACATTGTAGGAAAATTAAATCAAGCACTACCAAGAAGAAAATTCGTGTTGATAGGTCCAGGCAGATGGGGCAGTAGAGGGGATATCAAGCTTGGTGTATCGGTGGGATACAGTGATATCAACAACACTTCATTGCTTGTTGAAATTGCAAAAGTTCGTCAGAACTACGTACCCGAACTTTCTTTTGGCACACATTTCTTCCAAGACTTGGTTGAAGCTCAGATTCAATACCTGCCCATCTATATAGGGCAAGAAGAAACGGTTTTTCATGAAGAATTCTTTGAGAAACCAAATCAATTAAAGAAAATTTTGCCTGATGCCGAGAAATATGAGAATGTAGTTCGTGTGATTCAGATTTCACATGAAATCCCTGATTCTACCTTAACAATCCTGATGGATGAAGAAAAATCTGTTGCGATTGGTTTTTTTGAATCGTAAGTTTTTTTGAATTTCTACGAATAAATTCATCAAATTTTATTGACAATTCTGCAAGGCCTTTTTACACTGAAAAATACTCTTTATATGTTTTTAAAAGGGATATATAGAGAGCAGTAGATGTGCGTTTTTCAAATTAATCTGTATGGAGGATTTTATGTTACACGCTAGAGATGTCATTGACCAAGTAAAAGACAGTTTGATGAGTAAAAGCTCTAACGAACCAGAATTTCTGCAAGCTGCTGTTGAAGTTCTAGATTCTTTATTGCCTGTTGTAGAAAAACACCCCGAGTATATTGAAGCTGGCATTTTACAAAGAATTGTCGAACCGGAAAGAGTAGTTCAGTTTCGGGTTACTTGGGTAGATGATTCCGGACAAGTCCAAGTAAATCGTGGTTTTCGTGTGCAATTTAACAGTGCCATTGGTCCCTACAAAGGCGGGCTGCGTTTTCACCCTTCAGTAAATCTTGGAATCATCAAATTCCTGGGTTTTGAGCAAATCTTTAAAAACTCTCTAACCGGACTCCCAATAGGTGGCGGAAAGGGAGGATCTGATTTTGATCCAAAACGTAAATCTGATTTGGAAGTACACCGTTTTTGTCAAAATTTCATGTTAGAACTATCCAGGCATATCGGCCAATTTGTTGATACTCCTGCCGGTGATATTGGCGTTGGCGGAAGAGAAATTGGGTATTTGTATGGTACTTACAAAAAAGTGACAAATTCTTTCCAAGCAGGCGTTTTAACCGGCAAAGGTTTACATTATGGGGGTAGCTTAGTGCGCAAACAAGCTACTGGATATGGTCTTCTTTACTTCATGGATGAAATGCTAAAAGACAAAGGTATCTCCATGCAGGATAAAATTGTATCAATCTCTGGCTCTGGTAATGTGGCTATTTATGCTACAGAAAAAGCACAAGAATTAGGTGCAAAAGTAGTAACATTAAGCGACTCAAACGGATACATTTTTGATCCAGACGGGATTAAACTTGATACTGTAAAACAGATTAAAGAAATTGAACGAGGCCGCATAAAAGAATATGTTGATCGCCATCCAAAAGCAGAATATCACGATGGTTGGGAAGATATTTGGTCTGTGAAATGTGATATTGCTCTTCCATGTGCCACCCAAAATGAAATCGATGCTAAAGCTGCACAATTACTTGTTAACAATGGTGTCATTGCTGTTGGTGAAGGTGCAAATATGCCTTCTAGTCCAGAAGCCATTGACATTTTCATTGACAATCAGGTTTTGTTTGGACCTGCAAAAGCAGCCAATGCTGGCGGCGTAGCAACATCTGCCCTGGAAATGTCTCAAAATAGTCTTCGATATTCATGGTCGTTTGAAGAAGTAGATGAAAAATTAAAACGAATCATGCAAAATATCTATCATAGCGCGGCGGATACTGCAGCTGAATATGATCTGGGATACAATTTGTTAAAAGGTGCCAATATTGCTGGATTTATTAAAGTTGCTGATGCAATGTTAGCCCAGGGCATAATTTAGTTTTATTCTCATTCTACATAAAAAAAAGCTGCTATCTCTAGCAGCTTTTTTTTTTCGTTTTTTTCAGTATGCTCTAATTAAAAACGTCAGGAGGATTTAAATGCGTAAACCAGTTCTTTTAACTCCAGGACCAACGCAGGTTCCTGAAGAAGTGTTAGCATCTGCATCATTACCGATCATGCATCACCGTACCCCTCAATTTGAAGCAATCTTTGAAGAGGCTGCTGAAAATCTGAAATACATCTTTCAAACTGAAAATCCGGTGATTATGTTGACATCATCGGGAACAGGTGCTTTAGAGTCTTCTGTCATCAACCTTTGTTCTCCTGGGGACAAAGTTATTGCCGTTAATGGTGGAAAATTTGGCGAACGCTGGATTGAACTATGCAAAGCGTTCCATTTAGATTTAGTTGAAATTAGTATTCCGTGGCATCGTACAGTAAAGCCAGAAGAGATAGAAAAAGCATTGAAAGAAAACCCTGATGCCAAAGTTGTTTTTACGACTTTATCTGAAACGTCTAGTGGTGGAGTTACCGATATTGAAAGTATTGCTAAAATCACTCGCACATCTCCAGCACTTTTAGTTGTAGATGCTGTTTCTGGTTTGGGTGTTACTCCATTATACACAGACAAATGGGGAGTTGACGTTGTAGTATCTGGCTCTCAGAAAGGTTTCATGTTACCACCTGGTCTAGGTTTTATTACCATGAATGAAAGAGCTCAAAAAGCAATGGAAAGCTCTACTCTTCCAAAGTACTACTTTGATCTGAAAAAAGCATATAAGAACCATGCTAAAAATACTACACCATGGACTCCTGCCATCAGCATTATTGTACAATTGAACATTGCACTAAGAATGATGAAAGAAGAAGGTATTGAGAATATCTTCGCTCGACATCACAAACTTTCAGAAGCTATCCGAGAAGGAGTGAAAGCATTAGGCTTAACTCTTTACAACGAAGACACTGGAGATTGCTGTATTGCTGTCAATGTACCCGATGGAGTAGATGGTGGAAAAATTGTTAAGTTGGCACGCGATAAGTATCAAGTCACCTTTGCTGGCGGTCAAGGAGATTTAAAAGGAAAAATTTTCCGGATTTCTGCCATGGGCAATGTTGGTCCTAACGACGTAATTTTGGGCCTTGCAACCATTGAAAGAACCTTGGCAGAGCTTGGTTACTCCTTCGAAAAAGGCAAAGGCATTTCTGCTGCTATTTGTTCATTGTCCAAGTAAAGGAGAAAACCATGAAGCGAATTCTTATTGCTGATCCTGTTGCCAAAGAAGGCGTTGAAGCTTTAAAATCGTTTGGAACTTTTGAAGTGATTGAAAAGACAGATATTACACCAGAAGATCTCAAAAAAGAGATTGGTGAATACAACGCTGTTGTTGTCAGATCCAGAACAAAGATCACCAAAGATACTTTGGATCAACCAGGCAATCTAGAATTGATTGTCCGAGGTGGTGTTGGTACTGACAATATCGATAAAGTTACTGCAAAAGAAAAAAACATCGCAGTTAAAAACACTCCCCTTGCTTCCTCCATTTCTGTAGCTGAATTAGTGATCGGAATGGCACTTGCAGGGATGAGAGGTTTAGCAGATGCTACTGTTTCCACAAAAAAAGGCCTGTGGGAAAAGAAACGATTCAAAGGCTTAGAACTTTACGGAAAAACCATGGGTATTATTGGTCTGGGAAATATTGGTAAAGAAACAGCAAAAAGAGCTGTAGCTCTTGGTATGAAAGTTCTTGCCTATGATCCGCTAGTTACCACTTGTTCTATCGACGGCGTTACCATGACCACCATGGATATGATAAAAACAGAGTCCGATATTATTAGTGTAAACTGCCCCAAAACTGACTCTACCTGCAACCTTATTGATGCCTCTTTCATTGGGCAAATGAAAAATGGGGCAGCGATCATTAACTGTGCTCGTGGGGGTATCATAGTTGAAAAAGATCTTGTAGAAGCACTACAATCTGGCAAGATTTCATTTGCTGGAATTGATGTCTACGAAAAAGAGCCTGCCAAAGAAAGTCCACTGTTTGCAATTGAAAATGTTATTTTAACTCCTCATATTGGTGCTCAAACAAAAGAAGGTCAAACCCGCGTTGCTACAGAAGTAGCATCCGTTATTCATGATTTCTTTCAATAAGTAGAAATCATCTCATTTGTAAAAAAACAGGTTTGCGATCGCAAACCTGTTTTTTTTATATATCGCTGCGCAATCGATACTGCAAAGCTTCACATAAATCTTCCATTTGAATCGTAGAAGATTCTCTCATATCTGCTATTGTTCGAGAAACTTTCAGCATTTTCATATGCCCTCTCCCAGACAGTGAGAGTTTCCCGCTTACTTCAGCAAAAAAACTCTCGGTTTCAGAGTCTAGCATGCAGTATTTGCGAAGGGAACGGGAAGACATTTCTGAGTTATAGTGATATGGCTCATCTTTATAACGTTCTTTCTGGATTTCATGAGCTTTTTCAACACGCTCTCGAATATCGGAAGAAGACTCTGCAAATTCCATTTTTAGCAGCTTTTTTGGATCTACGCGTAATACTTCACTTACAATATCAATGCGGTCTAAAATTGGTCCTCTTATTTTAGCTTGGTATTTATGGATTTGCGAAGGAGTACAGATACAGTTTTTTTGTGAATCACCATAATATCCACACGGGCAAGGATTCATTGCAGCCACAAGCATACATCGAGATGGCCACTGCACGCTGCTGTGAACACGGGAGATGGTAATAAATCCATCTTCCAGGGGTTGTCTGAGTGCATGAATCACATTTCGTTGGAATTCTGGAAACTCGTCAAGAAACAAGACTCCACGGTGTGCATAAGAAATTTCGCCAGGTTTAGGCTTCGAACCTCCGCCGGTCATTGATGATAGGGACGACGAATGATGGGGTGATCGAAAAGGACGTTTTTGAATCAATCCACCCTTTTTTGACAGTAAACCCGTAGAACTATATATTTTTGACACTTCTACAGATTCATCAAAGGTCAGTAATGGAAGTATGGTTGGAATTCTTCTGGCTAACATTGTTTTCCCGGTACCAGGAGGACCAACAAACAATAAATTATGCATCCCACTGGCTGCAACTTCCATGGCTCGTTTTGCAAAACTCTGCCCGATAATCTCCTTCATATCGTCCGAATGATCAGATGAAGGAGCAAATTGTACAGCTGGTATAGGCATAGAAGTAATCTGAGACTGAAGAGCATCAATAACAGACTGTAAAGAAGGACAGGGAAGTAGCGATATATCAGAGTACACAATTTCGCCAATATTGGGTGTAGGAAAACAAAAAAGAGGAGAAGAAAGTTGTGAAGAATTTTGATTCAAATCATGCAAATAACAATTCATGGATAAAATTCCATTGACTTCACGCAAGGAGCCGTCTAAAGACAACTCTCCAATAAAGCAAGAGTCAGGTGGGATTTCTGGAATCTGGTTGGAAGCAATTAACAAACCAATAGCTATAGGGAGATCAAAACATGCACCCTCTTTTCGAATATCAGCAGGTGCCAAATTGACTGTGATACGGTGCATGGGAAACTGAAATCCATTATTCTTTAGTGCTGATCGCACCCGTTCTCGACTTTCCTGAACAGCTGTATCAGGCAGTCCTACAATAGAAAAAGAAGGCAATCCTCGTTGAGTAACATCAACTTCTACATCAATGGGAACCGGATCCAGTCCTTGAAGGGCGAAACTTTTTATTTTTACTAACATTCCCTCTTCCTTTTGATTGATTAAGTTTCCTTTGCAGCATGACAACATGTTTTTCGGTGTCGATTACAGGATATTGAATGTGTTTTTCTATCTCCCATGAAGGATGCTGCAATAGGAATGAAGAAATCTCTTCAGGATCTTTCCAGAGAATCAGTTTTCCATGCCGATTCAAAGATGATTGGAAATACGGATACAAATACGATATTGTTCCAACGCCTCGAGCTGAAAAAACGGAACATGAATGTGCAATGTCGGGCAGGTGTACTACATTTTCGGCTCGCTGGTGCAACACTTGAACATTGGGTAATTTGATTTCAATAGATGCCCACATTAGAAAACTGGCTTTTTTCCGTATGGACTCCACTAAAAAAAATGGGTTGGTGGGAAAAAGAATAGCCGCAATGATTCCTGGAAAACCTCCCCCGGATCCAACATCAATCCATTGTTGATGGGGCAATAATGGGAATGAAAAATGCAATATTTGAAGGCAGTCTTGAAGATGCCGATATACCAATTCTTCATTTGTATCTTTGGATACAAGATTTATGAGAGGATTTACTTTTTGGACTAAATAAAGAAATTGTAGTAATTTTTGTTTTTTTTCCTCATCTAAATCCCAATCATGCGTTTGTAGGTAGTGTTCAAGTGTTTCTTCTATCATAGAGGCACCAATTTAGTATTATACCACATAAATTCGACTTATTGACGATTTGCTGTAATAAAATATAATAGTTATTTGTTTGAATCTCACGAGAAAGGGTGATCCTATGAAGAGAATTAGATGGGGACAACTCATAGTAATTATACTTGTGATTGGACTCTCAATATGGAGTATTGGCTATCACTATTCAGAAAATTTGATTAAATTTGGACTTGATTTGCGAGGTGGTGTTCACCTTGTAATGGAAGCCCACCCAATTAAAGGCGTGGATGAAGTCCCGTCGGAAGAATTGGTTGAAACTGGGTCAGAAGAAGTTACAGAAGATGCTTCTGTAGACACAACCGAACCAGTATCTGAGGATACAACCGAAGTAACCGAAGAAACAACGGAAGCAGAAAAACTTGTTGTAACCAATGAGGATCTTCAATCAGAAGATGCTTTAAGTGCCATTACAACAGAAGAATTAAAACAAGCTAAAAAGGTTATTGAAAACCGTATTAATTTTTTAGGCGTATCGGAAGCAACTGTTTCTATACAAGGAAAAGACCGCATTGTAGTAGATATACCAGGATATTCTGACATTGAACAAGCAAAAGATATTATTGGTCGAGTCGCTGTTTTGACGTTCAAAGATGAAAACGAGAATATTCTCGTCACTGGTAAAAACTTGAAAAAAGCTACATTTGCTTACCAGCAAATGGATCAAATGGGTCCACGAGTACCCATAGTACAACTAGAGTGGGACGAAGTTGGTAAAGAACTATTTGCCAAAGCAACCCGTGAAAATGTCGAAAAAACAATATCGATCTATTTGGATGATTCCCTTTTAATTGCCCCCAAAGTAAATGAAGAAATCACAACAGGGGATGCTGTTATTACGTTTGGTGAAAAAACAGAAGAAAGCATTCAAGAAGCTCAGGAAGTAGCAGTTCTCTTACAGGGCGGTGCTCTTCCCGTAAAAATGACTTTCTTAGAAGAACGAGTTGTGGGTCCATCTCTGGGACAAGACACAATCAAAAGCTCTGAGATTGGTGCCATCATTGCTATTCTTGGAATCATTCTTTTCTTGCTTTTAATGTACAAGCTTTTAGGTGGTATCGGTGCACTGGCTCTACTCATGTACACCATCATCTATCTTGGTTTCTTGTTTGGGATCAAAGCTACTCTTTCTCTCCCTGCAATTGGAGCTATGGTGTTGTCAGTTGGTATGGCTGTAGACTCCAACGTTATTGTTTTTGAGCGTATCAAAGAAGAATATGCCAAAGGTAGAACATTCCTTTCTGCAATTGGTGCTGGTTATGCACATGGATGGACAGCTATTTTTGACTCCAACTTCTCCATGCTCATTGCCATGATCATCTTGTATTCTTTTGGTACTACTCAAATTCGAGGTTTCGCCATTACTTTGGTGGCTGGAATTATAGCCGCATTGATCACATCTTATTTCTTTACCCAATTCATTTTAAGCTTAATTGCCGTTTACAATCCGAAAATTAATGGAAAACTCTTTGGATTAAAATCCCCAGAGAAAGAAATATAGAAAGGAGGAGAAGTCATGGTCTCAATTAAACAATGGAACATCATCGGAAAAAGAAAACCTGCTCTTTACAGTGCACTTATTATTTTCATTGTCAGCGTCATCATCATGGGAATTCGATACAGCACCAACGGTTCTCCTTTTAATTTAGGAGTAGATTTTACTGGTGGAGTTGTCATGAACATTGACTTCATTACAGAAGAACCTCCCACGGTGAAGATGATTCGCGATGTTATGGCAACACACAATCAAGAAAGAGCGATTATTCAGCAAGATAAGTTGAACCCCCAGCATTTCATGATTCGTATGAAAGATATCACAAACGAACAAAGAGATGCGATTTTTCAATCACTTGAAGAAAGTATTGGTCAAGTCAATGATGATACAAGACAAATTGACTTCATTGGACCCACCATTGGTAGTGAATTGCGTAGAAATGCATTTCTCACTCTTGGTTTAGCACTTCTATTTATTCTCTTGTACGTTGCCATTCGATTCCGCTTTAAAGATGGCGTAGCTGCAATTATTGCCCTTGCTCACGATCTCGGTATAACCTTGGGTATAATGTCACTTCTCTGGATTCAGTTCAACACAGCATCCATTGCAGCTCTATTATCAATCACAGCCTACTCGCTACAAGACAGTATTGTCATTTTAGATCGAGTCCGTGAAAATTTGAAATATTACCGCGATAGAATGACATTTGCTGAAATTGCTAACATGTCTGTTACTACTACATGGATTCGTTCTTTCAATACATCTGTAACCACCCTGATCGGAGTTATAGTATTGGCAGTATTTATGGGAAGTGCACTTCGAGACTTTTCAACCATCCTGTTGGTAGGATTACTTGCCGGAACGTTCTCCTCTTTATACATCGTCGTTCCTATTCTTGTTGGATGGCAAAAAGATGACGATGACAAAGAATTACGTCCTGTCTACCTGGATGCACTAAAATCTGACTCTTATGATCAGATTAAAACCAGAAGAAATGGATCAAAAACTTCCACCAAGGCTACCCTGCAAATGGACCAAAAGGACTCTTCTGAATCCACCGACAAGAAAAAAACCTCAAAACCAAAAAATAAGAGTAAACGCAGACGATAGGACAAACCTTTCAAGGGTAATAAAAAAAGCCGGTAGAAATTCTACCGGCTTTTTTTATTTTATCGTATAGATAACTATTCTTTACATTTTCGCAGTTTTCTTTTTTGTTTTGGAAGAAGTGTTTACGGACTCTAACTCTTCTACCATGCGAAGTGGAGCATATTTGAAATTTAGCATTCTTTCGCCAACGGTATCAAAATCAATGTGAATAATATGCTCATTATCAATCTCATTTAAGCTCAAGACAATGCCGTGCCCCCATACTTTATGACAGACTGTTTTACCCGCCGTTAAATCGTCCAGGGAAACGGGAAGTCCTTTGTTGTAATCTTTTTTGCTACGGTTTACAGAAGACACTTTTCTTTTCAGTCCTGCTTCTCCATTATCGGAAGCAGAAATCTTTAAGCGTTCAATTAAATCTTCAGATATTTCTTCTAAAAAGCGAGAAGGAGAAGTTTTTGTTGTTTTTCCATACAGTTCTCGGTTCATAGCATACGAAAGATAGAGTTCAGTCTGAGCTCGGGTAAAGCCTACATAACACAGTCTTCTTTCTTCTTCTAAAGCATTTTGTTTACAGTTGGAAAGGTAATGAGGAAACAATCCTTCTTCCATACCCGCCATAAACACAATCGGATACTCTAGACCTTTGACAGAATGGATGGTCATAAGAGTCACTTTTGCTTTTTCTTTGTCCATATGGTCAAGGTCAGTAAACAGTGATACTTGTGCTAAAAAAGCTTGAAGAACGGGTTCTGAACCATCGTATTGCTTTTCAAAATTCTGAATTGCAGTCAATAATTCACGTAAATTCTCAACTTTATCCCGTGCAATATCCTCGGGATATTCTGTTTCAATCATTTGCGGAATATTGGTTTTTTCGTACACGAGCTTTGCTACATCAAGAAGTGTTCCTTCTTTTATCAATTGCATGCCAGCTTCAATGACGTCGATGAATTCTTGCAATCCTTTTCGGCCACGAGCAACTGCTTCTTTCTTTTGGAGCAATACATGGCAGGCTTGATAGAAAGAACATTGCTCTTCATGTGCTACTTTTTCGATTTTGCGAATAAAAACAGCACCAATGTTACGTTTTGGATAATTTATGACCCGGTTGATACTCACGCGGTCATCCGGATTGTTAATGATTCTCAAATAAGCAATAAGATCTTTCACTTCTTTTCGCTGGTAAAAACGATATCCTCCAACTAACTGGTAGGGAATATTCTCGGCCATTAAAGCTTCTTCAAAATTTCTACTTGCAGCATTGATACGATATAGAACGACAAACTCATCATATTTTCTATTTTGCGTTTTTTCACGTTCTTGAATCAATTGGACAATTTTTTGTGCTTCATCTTTTTCGTTTGAACAAACAACCAGTTTAACTGGAGTACCTTTATCGTTGTTCGTCCACAGCTTTTTTTCTTCCCGTTTCTCATTGTTTTGTACTACACAATGAGCAGCGTTTAAAATCATTTGCGAGCAGCGATAGTTCTCTTCTAATTTGATAATCTTTGCATCAGGATATTCCTGTCGAAAACGCAACATATAGGTAGGATCAGCCCCTCGGAAAGCATAGATGGATTGATCATCATCCCCTACGACAAAAATATTCCGATATTTACTGGCTAGTAATCGTAACAATTCATATTGAACAGCATTTACATCTTGATACTCATCGACAAGTATATGTTTGAATATTTCTTGGTATTGATCTAATACAGAGGGATGTTTCTGGAATAATACTACAGTTTTGTAAATGAGATCATCAAAATCCAAAGCATTATTTTCGCGCAGTCTTTTTTCATACAGAGTATAGACGCTTGATACGATATCAACAAAGTATCCCGTCCCGGCAACATTGGGATATTCTTCTGAACTCACCAGGGCTACTTTTGAATCAGAGATCGTTTTGGATACCGTGCGAGGATTTACTCGTTTAATATCAATATTGCTCTCTTTCATGCAATCCTTGATAAGAGATAGTGAATCTTCCTCATCAAAAACAGTGAAATCAGGGCGCAAGGATATGTCTTTTCCAGATTGTCGCAATATACGTAAGCAAATAGAATGGAATGTTCCAATCCAAAGTTTCTTATGATCGATTTTTAAAACGTTTTGTATGCGCTGCTTCATTTCGTTGGCAGCTTTGTTGGTAAAAGTTACAGCAAGAATATTTGTGATTGGCACACCTTCGTCAAGAAGGTTCACAATGCGATATGTGATAACGCGAGTCTTTCCAGAACCAGCTCCTGCAAAAACAGCAATGGGCCCTTGTACTGTGGTTACAGCTTCCAACTGTTGGGGATTTAAAGATTCTTTTAGAGTGGTTTTAACTTTTTTTGACATAAAAGCTCTCTTTCCTGTGTGCTGTGAAAAGGAAAAAGGAGCCCCGCAGGACTCCTTTTGATTGTATCATATGATTGTTAATTCGAGCCTTTTGGTACAAACACATCCACATAGCTGCTTAAATCATCAGATTTTGTTTGTGATTCCATGTGTTCATGTGAATTTTCATCCTCTGGAGCAATCTCATCTTCTGGTGGAATGATATTCTTGCGGCTAATTTTCATTCTTTTCTGTGATATGTCCAGTTCAACAATCTCTCCACGTACTGTATCTCCAAGTTGAAACATTTCTCCGATTGTATTAATTCTGCGATGGCTCATCTGTGAGATATGCATAAAAGAATTAATACCTTCTTCAATTTCAATTAAAGCACCAAAATTCAGGTCTTTGACAACTTTGCCTTCGACAACTTGACCTAAATGATAATTGCTGCCTTTAATTTCCCATGGATCTGGCAGAGTTCGTTTTAAACTCAGGGAGATTCTGTTTCGATCGTCAGAAATCCCAATCACTCGAACTTTGATCTTTTCATTTTTCTTCACAACGTCAGATGGTTTTTTTGTTGCACCCCACGCTAGTTCAGAGATATGTACTAGACCTTCCACATTGAAACCAATGTCAACAAAAACTCCATAATCAACGATATTGGATACAACACCATCGAGTATAGTGTTCACTTCAAGACCACCTACAAATTCATTTCTGGAGATCTTGTTATGCTCTTGTTCAATTATTTTGTGGGAAACCACAACTTTTCTTCGATCTTTTTCAAATTCAATCACTTGAACATCAAGGGTTTGACCAATATATTTAGAGAGATCATTTTGACGTTTCACAGAAACAAGTGACCCTGGAAGAAATGCTTGTACACCATCAATATCAACAATCAAACCACCCTTTACTTTTTCATGAACGATGGCTTTTACTTTTTGCTTATCTTTGTAAGCTTGTTCAATATTGTCAATATTCAATTGATAGAGTGCTTTTTTGTTAGATAAGAAGATTCCACCTTTGGAGTACTCATCTCGTACTACCTTCACTGGAAGTAAATCATCTACCTTAAATTGTGCACCAAGATCCAGATTGGGATCATGGACAATTTCTTCAATAGGCACAAACACTTCGCTTTTTCTTCCAATATCCACAAGGAGACAATCCTTGTCGACTTTTACTATTCGAACGTCAACAATATCGCCTCGTTTGTAGCTCTGAACCAATCGGTCAGTATTGGAAAGAATTGCATTCTCAAACTCATCAAGATCTCTTTGTTCATCTTGATCAACATTTTTTAAATCATCTGAAATCATTATAACACCTCATAAACAACAAAATTCCAGTGTTTATTGTACCACAAACAACTGTCAAGTAAAGCCCATTTGAAAAGTCACAAAAAGGGGTTACAATAAATATAAACTTCTTCGTGAGGGTAATATGAAAAGAATGTCTGCTATTTTTTCTGTCGTTTTAGTTGGGATTTTGCTCCTTGTCAGCTGTTCGCCTTCAAGTTTCTTACAAGATATTCAATCACGCTTTTCCAAAAAACCTTTGGTTGAAGAGAATATCCCCGCAGATACATCGCAAGACAACCCACCGGATAAACTATATACAACTGTTCTAGAAATCCCTATTCAATCTTCTTATGTGTTTTTAAATGGAGAAAAAACCGCTCTTGACACACCTCCAGCATTTATATCAGATACGGAAATTACCATGATTCCATTAAAATTCATTTCTGATGTTTTGGGTGCAAAAGTAGAGTGGTATCCAAATACAAAAGAAATTTCTGTATTGCAAAGAGACGGAGAGATCCAACTACAGATTAACAGTCCCACCGCCTATGTAAACGGGGTTCCCTATACCCTATCCACTCCTCCTATCATTCACCAAAAATATTCCTTTATCCCGTTAAAATTTGTTGCTTCTCATTTAAAATTTGACGTAGAATGGATTCCCGATACAAAAACAGTCATACTTCGAAAATAGCTATAATACCATCTTTCGATTTCGAAACTCGATCGCTTTTTCCAATTCTCCAGCAGAGGATGGATTTTCTAGAAAACGAGTAGCGATCATTTTTGCTTTTTCAAGCAATGGATAATCTTCTTCCAACCGAACCAATTGAGAAAAAATATGGCCGCTTTGCAACGTACCAAAAAGCTCCCCTGGTCCTCTTAATTCCAGATCTTTCTCGGCAATTGCAAAACCGTTATTGGATTGTTCAAGAATTTGCAATCGAGAGGAAGAAGTAGCGTCTGTAACTAAAAAACAATATGACTTCTGAGATTTTCTCCCAACTCTTCCGCGAAGTTGATGCAATTGAGCCAAACCAAAGCGCTCCGCATTTTCAATCACCATAGCAGTAGCTTCAGCAACATCCACTCCAACTTCAATAACAGTTGTAGAAACAAGGATAGCTTTTGATGCTTTCCGGAACTCTTCCATCACATGATTCTTTTCATCTGTTTTCATCTTGCCGTGCAACAGATATACATCTATTGAAGGGAATCTGGCTTTGATTTCTTCTGTTTTCTGAACGGAGTTCGCTACATTCAGTGATTCTGATTCTTCAATAAGGGGACATACAACATAAATTTTTTCGTCTTTGTCCAATACAGACCAAAGAATTTGATTCATGGAATCCCTTTGAGATGAAGAAATGATTCGCGTTTCAATGTTTTTTTGTCCTTGTGGTAGTTGTTGAATCACAGATACATCCAAATCTCCAAATTGCGTTAATGCCATTGTTCTAGGAATGGGTGTGGCACTCATCACCAAAACATGGGGTTGCGTAGCTTTTACAAACAGTTTTTTCCTTTGTTCAACACCAAATCTATGTTGCTCGTCTACAATGAATGTGGCTGGTCGATGAAAAAGGATTTTATCTTCAATAAAAGCATGCGTTCCTACTGCAAAAGAAGCTTCTCCAGACTGCAGGGCAAACTCTGCTTTTTCTTTTTCTTTTTTTGTGAGTTCTCCGAGTAGAAGAACCCCCTTTATGCTTTGATCTGAAGCGAAAAGAGAGGTAAAGATCCGAAACACTTGCTTAGCAAGAATTTCGGTGGGTGCCATAAATATTGCCTGGTATTGATTCTTCATAGTAAAATACATCAATGCCCCTGCTACAATTGTTTTTCCTGATCCAACATCACCATGAAGTAGTCGATTCATCGGATACCCTGACTGCAAATCCTCACAAAACTCTCGCATCGTTTTTTTCTGGTCAAAAGTAAGTTCAAACGGTAGAAGAGATTGGTAATCGAGAATCATTTCATCCGAGATATGAAGTTGAATTCCTTCTTTTTTTCTGTGTAGCATTTTGTATTGTAATGCCGTGTATTGATTGAATAAAAACTCATCCAATACAAGTCTTTTTCTAGCTTCTTCTGTGACCTGGAAAGACAAGGGGAAATGCATATGGCTAAGAGCTTCTCCTCGGTGCATAACATTTTCTTGAATACGCACAGAGGAAGTAAAAAACTCTGGTATATGTACGATATGTTCCAAAAGAGTTTGCCGAATCAATTGGCGATAAACATTTTGGGACAATCCATCGGTCAGTTTGTATACAGGCTGAATCTCTTGAAATGATGTGGGGTGTTTTGGATCTTTGGGTATTTCAAACAAAGGATTACTCATTTGTAGCTTTCCGTACTGGTATTGTATTTTTCCAGACAGAAATATTGGACTATTTAGGTGTTCTTGAAGCAATTTCTTTACATACTTTTGATTAACAAAAGAAGCAATGAGATAGCCCGTGTGATCTTTCGCTACTAAGCTGGTGATCAGGTAACCACCTCTTTTTTGTTCACTTACTTGGGCTATTTTGGCTTGAATCTGAACAGTTTCGCCCTGCATGGAATATGCTTCCAGTATTGTGTTTGTTTTTCTTCGATCAATCCAGGATTTTGGAAAGGTATACAAGAAATCCACAATTTTCTGTATATCCAAACGAGAAAGCAATTGTGCCCTTTTCGGTCCAAAACCTTTACAATATTGCAGTGGTTTGAGTAATATATCCTGCATCACAGCAGTTGGTATTTGGTGATCCCAATAATCCTGTAACTCACCAATAGTGGATAACAAGCCATGAAAAGCACCTTCAGATGGATTTTTTTCGTAGATCATGGTGGCATTATTCAGCTTCTCCCGTAAAGAGTCTGGATACTCCTGAATAAACCAATCTTCAGAAGAGGCTTTTCGAAGGTATGCAGTAAAACCATTTTTTATGGAATGATTTGAATATCCTAGCTCAACTTCTTTCCCCAGTGCAACGTGAATGCGTTTCCAAAGAGCGAAGCTACGATGACTTTTCAAAAGAAACAACCTGAGGATAAGGGGTAGAGAAGTGTAGATGGTTCATCAAATAATGCATCAGAATGGAAGGCTCATCACTCGTGTAATATACATCATGAGCAGTAGAAAGCTTCTCCTGTTCAGGCTGAATTGAAAGATAAACTCTCCGTGCTTGTTTGGCAACACCTTCAATAGGATCTATAATCTCAAACACATTTGGGAAGTGTTCTTCTAAAAAAGCTTTAAGATATAAAAAGTGCGTACACCCTAATACTACAATGGAATAAGATTGTTTTTGTAAGTTTTGAAAAAAAGAATGTAGGTATTGTTGTGTTGAACTTTGGTGGAGCTGATTGTATTCAACGATACTTGCAAGATTTGGCATTTCAAAAGTGTCCATCCTATTTCCATGTTTCCATTCGTCCAGCAGTATCTCATATTGCTTACTTTTAGCAGACAAAGGAGTAACCAATACAGCGATTTTTTTATTGGTTGAATGAGTTGATGCGGGTTTCACAGCAGGTACAATGCCCACAAAAGGAATAGAAAACACTTCTCGCAAGCGCTGTATTGCGGTGACTGTAGCGGTATTACAAGCAACGACAATCATGTTACATCCTTGCTGTATTAAAAAAGAAGAGATTTCCATAGAATACCGTATTACTTCCTGATCAGTCTTCCCTCCATAAGGAAAATGGAGATGATCTGAAAAATACTGAAATGTTACATGTGGCAGCATCTCTTTAATTCTTTGGTAGATAATAAGTCCACCCACGCCTGAGTCAAATACACCAATCATTCGACTAAACTACGCTAGGTTCCACAATGAGTTCACCCCGATCATACCGGCCAATATCTAATTTATATCGTGCTTCTGGAATAGACAATTCCTCTCCAGTAATCATCTGTGCAGTGATTTCGGAAACCATAGGTGCTACCATAAAACCATGCCCCGAAAATCCAACAGCAAGAAACATATTGTTGACTTCTTTTGGAAGACCTAAAATGGGAGCTTTATCGGGTGAAATGTTGTACAATCCCGACCATTGCCTTACAACTCTGGCTTTCCCAACAGCCGGCAATACCGATGTAACAAGAGATGCTACCGTATGAAGAAAATGGTACGAATGATCCATGTTTGTTCCCTTCGGTTCATTTGGATCTCCCACTCCCATTAAAATGGGACCGTTTGGTTCTTGCTGGGTGTAAAAACCATGTGTAAAGCTCATAACCATTGGTCTGAATAATCGTTCAATGGGTTCTGTTACAAGTATCTGGTGACGTTCTGATATTAATGGCAAATGCACACCTGCCATCTTGGCAATCTCTTGTGACCACCCACCTGCAGCATTTACCACGGTATCACAAAAGATATCACCCTTGCTTGTTTTCACACAGACAATTCGTTCATTATCCATCACAAATCCAAGAACCTCAGTTCTTTTCTCTATTGTGACTCCTTTTCGAATGGCTGCTTCAGCATATGCTGCAGTAGTATGGAAAGGGCTGAGATATCCATCTTTATCGTAGTATGTTGCCCCCATTAATCCATCCAGGGAGACAATGGGTACTACGCTTCTGCATTCATTAGGCTGCAGGTATTGTACATCCAGTCCGAATTTCCGCTGCAGGATAATATTCTTTTCGAACTGTTGTTGCTGTTTTTCTGAATAAACGGGCATAAAATAACCGGTTTGAGAAAATTCAATACCGTGTGGATACTCTAATTCTTCTGCAAGGGTCTCGTATCGCTTCACAGAACCAATGGATAGACGGAGGTTCATTTCTGTGCCCCATTGCTGACGTACTCCAGCACCGCATCTGGCAGTTGCTCCTGAAAACAAGGTATTTTTCTCTACTAATACAATATCTTTTACACCACGAAGAGCCAATTCATATGCAGTAGCAACACCAATTACCCCTCCTCCAATAATGACTACGGATGCTTTATTCTTCATTTCCGTCCTCCTTTGCAAGAAGTTCAAGAGGAATTGTTACAGAAGGAGGACGCAATCTGGAAAGTTCAATTTCGGTCACTGGTACATGTAACTCGTTGGCAATCACTTGTAATAACAGGTTTCTGCAAGTCTTGCCTTGGCATTGTCCCATGCCTGCTCTTGTCAATCTTTTGATTTCGTCTAATGTCGTATAACCTTTGCGGATTACCTCTTTGATTTCTCCCACAGTAACATCAGCGCATCGGCAAATAATGGTGTTATCATCTTTCAGATTCATTCATTCACCACCCGTATATTTCTTGCTTCTCTATGCAATTCTTTAGGGATTTTAATCCACAAAACTCTTCCCTTTGGATTGAACGAATACTTTTGAACACGTTCCACCAAGCCCTGTCCAATGATAGATCCGTCTCTAGATAAGATATCACAACGATCCCCTTTCTGGGGAATCGGAAGCATTTCGTAGGGAATTTTGATCAAGGAAAAGCCAGGTTCATATTCTTTTTGCAGAACATAAATAGCCAATCCAGGACAAACTGCTATACAATTCCCACACCCGTTACAACGCTCAAAATCGATAACGGGTAAATCTGTAATTTTCTCAAATGGTTGTATAGCTCCCCTTGAACAGGCTTCTTGGCATGGATTGCATGGAATATTCTCAGGACATTCAATAATGGCAACAGCTCCAGAGTTCATTCTTTCTTCATCTGGCATGCAAGAAGAGTATTCTTGGGAAGACAAGTATCCGGTATTCTTATACATGAGAATCCTCCACCTTTCGAAGTCCACTTCGGATTTTATCGCCAATAGGACCAGAACGCATTGCTTGCAAAAATTGGTTGGATTCATTTTTTATGGATTTGTGAGATGGAGTTGCTATCCCAAGATCTTCGGCAATAGATACTCCAGCGATCATGCCTTCTAGCATGGCAGAGCTAGCCTCTTCAATGCCAGCTACATCGCCTGCTATGAACACATCTTTGTGAGTGCATTGCATTCTTTGATTTCGCAGTGCGACAGTTCCTCCCAATTCGGGTACATATTGTGTTTCACATTGGAAGTGAGATAAAAGCTCTGACAAAGGAGAAAGACCCACTGCCAAGCATAAAGTATCGCACGTTTCATATCGCTCCGATCCTGCTATTTCTTGCCAATTCGCATCTAAAGAAATAAGTTCAACACCTTCTAGAGATTCAGTTCCAAAAGCTTTACGAACAGTTGTTTGGGTGTAAATCGGTATTTGCAAACGTCGCACTTTTGCTGCATGGACAAAATATCCACCAATGACTGGGGCTGCTTCTACAATACATTTCACAGAAATTCCGGCTTGCATCAACTGATAGGACACAATCAAACCAATATTCCCTGATCCTACCATGATGACTTCTTTGCCTGGAGCAACACCATACATGTTCATAAGCGTTTGAACAGCTCCTGCACCAAAGATACCTGGCAAATCATTATTCTCAAAACTTAAAGCCTTCTCAGATGCGCCTGTTGCTAGTACGATTTTTTTAAAATAAATACGGTGTAATTCTTGATCGTTTTCAATAGCAAGCAAAAAACCATCCTCTGGATAGAATCCTGCGGCAACAGTATCGGTAAATACTCGGATATTTTTTGCTTGAAGGATGGGTTCCTTTAATAGGTTGCCAATCTCAAATCCTCTTGTTCCAGCGTATTGTTCTTTTGATCCAAAAAACATATGCGTTTGTTTTAACAATTGACCCCCAAGAAATGGGTCTCTTTCCAGCACAATAACCTGCACATCCGTATTGGCAAATATGCTTGCAGCACAAAGACCAGCTGGACCTGCTCCAACAATTAATACATCACAGACTTGTTTCATGATTCCCTCTTTTGTGTTTCGACAATCATACCTTCTTCAAGCTGTTTGGTACAAGTTCTTACATTGGGAATACCGTTCACTTTCATCAGGCAAGAAGAGCAGTTCCCAATGCAACAAAAAATACCTCTTGGTCTATGGTATACCAAACTTTCACTAATATTCTTGAATCCCTGTTCAAACAAGGCCACCGCTATGGGTTCTCCTTCATATCCGGTTACACGTTGGCCATCAAGAAAAAAAGTGACTTTTTTCTTTTCTCCAAACTCCAAAATAGGATGCTTTTCTATACGCATAATGTTTCCTCATCTTGTGAATAAACTTTGCAAATCATTATATCATTTGTGGTATATTTGTGAATATATTGACCTGATGAGCTTAGATCATAGAATCATAGGTAATGAAGAAAATATTGCTCTGCATATTGTTATTTTTCATCTTTGGGTTGAGCTTATCTGTGCCCGTATCTGGTGGGGAATCAGCTATTGATATTGATAGAAGTTTGTACCCCACCATCCGAGGATTTTATCACGATGCTTCATTAGAACCTGGCAGTGTGTATCTTGAAAACCAGAGTATTCGTGAAAAAGAACGAGTCATAAAACTCCCTTTCCAATCCCAACCCAAACTATATCTACTCATTCAGAATACTCCATCGTATGAAGATATTCGTCAAAGAGCTCATCGAGAAGTAATTTTAATGGAAATCGAAAAAGCTCGAAAAACTACCTCATTTTTTAACGATATTGTAGTATTTACATTTGGATCAGAAATTCACGAAATTCCATTTCCCGATGACAAACTGAGTACGCATCCTTTGGATCCATCTCATGAAATGGGCCAGTTGAATTCTCTCCTCAATGTTATTTATTCCAGAGAAATGCATTCTTCCCGAGATGCTGCCATTCTCATCATCGGAGATGGTAGCGAGTTTCCTGCTTATTCCTCTGCATTTGCTCCTCTTTTTTATTTTCAAACAAATGAATCTCCTTGCAATTCTAGTGCTGCATTTGTTTTAAAGTCCTCAGGTGGAAATTTTTTTCATACTACTGCAACTCAGAGTATCACATCCATTGAAAAAACTCTGTTAGAAACAAAACAGCCTATTCATTCATTTCAGATTACTATTCCCTGGATGCACATGTTTTCAACTTCTCATTTGTACATTCAAAACTCTTCTTCTCAACTCCCTGTTAAGATACAACCCATCATTTCTCTTCACAATATCTTGTATTGGATTCTTTTGTTACTTGCTATATTTTTTCTTTTCATCCTATTTGGTGTTTTGTTGAAATTCGCCCTGTATCTTCGCAAATCAAGAAGAATAAAACAACTAAAAAGAAAAAAAACCCAAGAAGAGAATTACAAAAACAAAGGTCTGGTTTTATTGATCCAAGAACCATCGCTTCCTAGGCGTCAAGAAATCATAAACACATCCGTTTGGATAGGATCTAGTAAAGATTGCCAGATCTGTTTAAATGATCTGTCTGTATCGTATGAACACTGCTACATTCAAAAAACAAAACAGGGATTTTTCCTTGTTGACCTTCAAAGTTGCCTTGGAACAAAAGTAAACGGGGAAAACATTCAACGAATCAAACTTCACAAAGAAGATGTCTTTTCTGTTGGTGAAACAACCATAATCGTTAAGGAGGAAATGTGAGAATAAAAAAATTACTTTCTCTTTTCGTTGTATCATCCATACTTCTCATATGTTACATATTCTCTCCTCTTTCATCCAGCCCCTCCATGGCAATGGATTCCGCCATGGACTGGAAAGAGATGAAGGTAGAAACACGGTTAAACCCCCTATACTCATTCACTAACGATATTTCCTACCATGAAACCTCTAAAAATGGACAAAAAATTGTTATTCGCAGCACAGGACTTCAATCTGGCAATACCTATATACACGTAGCAAATGCTGATGGCACAAATCTTACCGAAGTTTTTTCCCCTGGCACATACAAGATAGGCGACCAATGGATCTCTCTAACAGCAAAAGACCAATATCCATCAATATCTGGAGATGGACGGTATGTTTGTATGGGTGTACATTCCAATGAAACCACCGCTACCAAAAAAACAGATTATGTTTTTGTCTTTGATTCTTTAACCCAAAAGCTGGATATCTTTTCTCTTCGAATTCTTGTACCTGGAACAAATCAGACAGTTTTTGCTCCTGTTTTGCACAAAGTACCCAATATTGATATCGATGCTTCTGGCGAATTGATCACTGCACAAGTAGAAATTGGTTATTTTACTTCATCAGAATCTTGGATTCAAACTGCCATTTTTATGATGAATCGAAATGGTTCAAACCAAAAAGTTATAGTAGGTCCCAAAGAGTTTTCCAGAACTAAAAAGTCTTTCATTTTTGACTCTCATATACATAGCCCACATATGCCCAGATTCTCTTCACATAACCGCATTGTATTTTTTGCACAGCTTTTTGAGAATCAATCTCCATACGAGTTAAAAGGAGAATTGTATTCATTCGATTTACAAACGGGTTTTTTAAACCAACTAACATCGTCCCGAAGATTTGATCCTAAACCTGAAGAACAGGGACCTTTTATTCTAAACATGTATGGAACCAAGATTTTTTTCAAAATGATGGTAAATGGTGTTTCTACTCTCACCTACATTGCAACAGATGGAAGTGGATTGACTCCTATTGTACCCCTGGAAAAAGAATCTCCTTTTTGTATTAGTGGGGATGGCAACAAAATTTTCTATCTTGATCAACAAAACCAAGGTTCTTTGGTTTCCATTTCTTTTTTGACAAATGAGAAATTTTTTATTATCGATAAAACATCCTCTGGTGAACCTTTGCGAAATTTCATCTACCATTCCCTTGACTCTTCCTCTTTTCCAAGAGTTTCCTGCACAAATTTCACTGGATCAACTCTCTTTTATACCGTTTCTTCTCATGCTTTGGTTCGTTTGGATACTTTGCAACACACCTTGTCTTCCCGCAAAGTAAATGCAGTTTTTGAAAAAGATAGATCCGTCATCTTCATTAACAAACAGCCTGTTTCGGTTTTTACCAGTCCCTATATTCAAAGTAATCGAATCATGATTCCCCTGTCGATTATTACAAAATATTATGGGATGCAATATTTTCCGAATCTGACACGTGGGATTTTGCAAATCACCTACAACTCTAATTACTACACATTCTATACGGGTTCTAGTACGTATATCCAAAATGGAGTAGAAAAAACTCTTCCCCAACCCATTGAAATTTCTCACAATGAGCCCTTCATCCCGGGAGGTTCAATGCCATCAGTGTTTTCGTTCCAAATTCAGTGGGATGCAAAAACATACTCTTTGCAGGTGACCCGCTAATGGATTTTCATATTCCAGCTTCCTTTCAAAAAGTTTTTTCCAGTTTGGTTTCCCATCCTTATTATTCCATTATTCAATTTGGTTTTTCTATCGTGACAGGTGCAGGAAATGAAGCTAAAAATAAACACTCTCAGTTATCCATTCAGAAAAAGGGTGAAATAGATCTTGTCACCAATATCGACATCGAAACAGAAAAATTTCTTCTCCATGAGATTCAAGGAAAATTTCCTGATCACTCCACTATTTCTGAAGAATGTGAAGACAATCGAACTACCAGCTCGTACACCTGGATCATTGATCCAATTGATGGAACCACCAATTTTGCTCATAAACTACCTTTTTGGACCGTTTCAGTGGCTTTGTACAAAGACCAAAAACCAATTGCAGGTTGGGTTTATGCACCAGAAATGGATCAATTCTTTTTTGGTCTTGCCGGTGTAGGAGCCTGGCTCAATGGAACATCCGTCCATGTAAGTGCTCAGAATGATCTATTACAATCTCTCTTGTCTACTGGTTTTCCTTATGATATTCGTCACACTACTTTTACAAATCTTGATTTGTATGCACATTTTTGTAAAAACTCCCAAGCGGTACGACGTATTGGGTCAGCTTCACTGGATATCTGCTATACAGGATGTGGCATGCTTGATGGATATTGGGAACAGATGCTACAATTATGGGATTTCGCTGCAGCTCGTATCATTCTTGAAGAAGCTGGTGGACGAATCACAGATATCCACAATCATCCTGTACAATTTCGACCATCTTCTGTCATTTGCTCCAATTCCCATATTCACAATAGTCTTGTCAAAGAGATTCATTCTTGTGGTGCAAGGATCCGTACCATCTCATGAAACGTGTCGTTCTGATCTGTCTTCTGATTGCATCGTTCGTAAGTATTCAGACCATAAGTGTTCATTTTCCATCATTGACTCCATCTTATTCTCAGCAACAAGAGGTTCGTATCCCTCTTTCTCCTCACGATTGGCAAGGATTAGGAAAAAATAGTAGACTGATATGGCAACAAGAAAGCTTGTTGTGGAAACCGGGTCAAAAAAATGCATCGATGATTACAAAATCAGTGCCTCGGGATTGGTCTTCTTTTCAATCATTGAGTATCAAACTTTCAGCAAACCAGGCAACAGAAAATTGGATCACCCTCCTTGTCCGGGATGAATCGAATCATATGAGATTCACATATTTTGAAGTAGATAAAAAAGAAACATCGATGAAATCATTTCCTATACACGATCTTTTTTCTGCATTCGGAGGAGATTCTGTGTTTCATTGGAATGAAGTCGAATCTCTTGCTATATGCACACATCCATCCGCTGACCAAAATATCAGTTCTTTAGAAATACAGTGGTATAGTATATTTTTACATGCAGAAAAAACTCCTTTGATCGATCCATTCCTTTTCCAACTTACAGAACCAATTCGTTCTGAAAACGGAATTCTGTTTCAAAAAAATGATCTTCCACTTCTCCAAGATAAGGCACAGCAAGATCCCCGATTCAGCGAAATTCTGTCCTATGCAAGTCCAAATCTTTCAAAAGCTGGTACCACCGAATATCTACGAAACCTGGTAATGGATCATTTCTTTTTTCATAATGGAGATCTTTCTCACATTTTGACGCAGTTTCAAGAAATTCAACCTTCGTATTGGGATACAATACAATCACAGAATGATATATTCCTCCAAGAACATGCCATCCACTACCTTATTGCTATCGAGTTATTACGGACCATGGATGCTCTGCCTGCATCCATAGAACTTCTTGTGCAATCAAATATTCTCCGTATTTGTGAAATAGAACAAGAGACATGCCTTTATTGGATCCAGCATTATCCATATGGAAAAGGAAATAATCATGTAACCAGAGCTGCTAGTATGTTGGGCTTGGCTTCTCTATACCTGAACCATCCCGTAGACCAAAATCAATTTTTGCAGTTTTCCCTGCAAGTTCTCGACTACTATTTTCATTTTCAGATTTCAGAGGATGGAGTATTGAATGAGGGTACCCACTACTACACTTATCTTTTGGAAATATTCACCTATTTCGCTTATGGGGTAAAAAACACATTGGGACTCAATTTATTTCAAGATTTTCCCTTCTCCCCCAGACTCCAGGCCATGGTTGACTGGGCTTTGCGTATCCAAAAACCCGACGGTTATTTGCCTTCTATTGACGATTCATGGCAAACACGAGTGATCTTTCCTTTTCGCTTTCTACTCCCTTTCTTCCCTGAGCAGGAAAAAGAGTTTCTAGGTGCTTCAGTTTGTTACAAAAATCAAAAACCTTTCGACAATGAACCTTGGAATATCCGAAAAAGTCTATATATCCCCTTTTCTCTTTTATCCGCAATTCCTTCTACTCAAATTCTCCCAGCACTTCCTCAGCAAGAAAGCACTGTTTTTTTGGATGATTCACAAATCGTATTCCGTTATAAACACCTTTCAGAAGAAATGTATTTGTTGTGTACTGGGAAACAACGATTCTCACTACACGAACAAAATGATGCAGGGCATATTTTTTTAAGTAAAGGAGATCTCCCTCTTCTTTTGGAAAGCGGATATGGGCCAGAAGGATGGACTTCTAAAAACCGATCGTATTATGTGTCCCATGAGGCCCACAATGTGTTTACAGTAGATGGTTCTGGTCCAGAATCCTGGTACAACGGTGGGGTAGGACCCATTGACAAGTCCACAATCGAAAAATACTACTGGAGTAAATGGTTTTCGTTTGCACAACTGAATCTACCCATGAATATTCGTCACCCAGATACAATGGCCAATCGCATGATCTTCTTTATCCCTCCACTGCAACCTCCAACAGAGAATTCTGCATATACTGCTCCCGGATATACGTTAGTGATGGATTCGCTTCACTCCGATAATCAACATACCTATCGATCACTGTATCACCCAAACGGTCTTTTACATCATCAAGATGAGTACGGTATCCATGTAAAACTTCCAACCGAATCAGATCAATATCTTCATATTACGACGAATGGTAAACCTTCTATACATCAGGAAACTGGATGGTTTTCTTCGTACTGGGAATCTGAAATCCAAATGCCATATTATGCATTCATGAAGAAGGATCAATCTACTTGTATTGAAGCTTTAATATCTGTATCAGAACAGGCAAATTCATCCATTTTATTGGAACGAAATCCATCTCATCGAGGAATTGAGTATTCAGTTTTACCAGTTGATTCAGAGGATTCAATATGGATAGAGGATCTTTTTCTTCTGAATAATCCACCTTTCATGGCAAAGGGTGAACATATCTCTTCCAACGGAACATTTAGTTTTTCTCGCATGCAAAAGGATTCTCTTTTTCCTGTATGCTATTTCGTATCCAATGCTAGCTACCTAAACATATACAATCAACCTCTTTTTTACGCTCCATCGAAAATAGACTCTATCCTCCATTATTCCACGCAAAGTGATGACAATACTACATTGCACTATTCACTACAAACCAAGCAAGAAAGCTGCACAATCCATTTTTATGTGCCCGATTCCATGCCTATAGAAAAAGCAATTCTTGATGGAAACGAAATTGATTTCCAGAGAAAAAACAACAAAGTAACAATATCCGTTACTTCTGGAAAACATTTTTTGACATTTGAATGATATATACTACATTTTACATAAATCCAGTAAGGAGTATCTTTTGGAAAACATTGTGAATCATATATTGGCAATGAAAGAATCGCAAAATGCATGTATTCTTGCACACAATTACCAGCCTGGAGAAATCCAGGATATAGCAGATTTTGTAGGTGATTCTCTGGAATTGAGCAATCTCGTTACTACTTTACCTCATTCTGTTATTGTTTTTTGTGGTGTTTCATTTATGGCAGAAACTGCCAAAATTCTTTCTCCTAACAAAACAATATTGCTTCCTGAACAATACGCTTTATGCGATTTAGCAGAATCGATTGAAGCAAAAGATCTTGAGATGCTAAAAGAACAGTATCCACATGCAGCTGTAGTGTGTTATGTCAATTCTTCGGTAGAAACCAAAGCAAACAGTGATTACTGTTGCACTTCGGCGAATGCTTTGCAAGTGGTGGATTCCATCCCACAGGACACTATCATTTTCGTTCCCGATCAAGGATTGGGTTCGTGGGTACAAGAAAAATCAAGAAAAAAAATCATTCTTCATCCTGGAAGTTGTCCAATTCATTTCTTGTTGAATCCAGAAGAAATTTTACAAACATGGAAACAATACCCGGATGCAGCTCTTATTACTCATCCCGAAGCAAACAAAGCTGTGCGCGATATGAGTACTTACGTTGGCGGTACAGGAGGAATGATTCAGTATGTTGGTGAAACACAACATAGGACATACCTTGTTGCCACAGATGATGGAATGATTCACCGCTTATCAAAACTCTATCCTGATCGTCAGTTCATTCTAGCTGCTAAATCCATCCAGTGTAAGGATATGAAGAAAATTACATTACCCAAAATTCTTGATTCTTTGCAGTACCATACATTCCAAATTGAGTTAGATCCATATATTGCTTCCGCAGCACGAAAAGCGATACAGAATATGTTGGATGTCACAAAAAAATGAATACCCCAGCATTCCCTTTCTACGATGTAATTGTTATTGGCACTGGAATTTCAGGCCTTTACACAGCATTCCATATAGATCCAACAAAAAAAGTTCTTCTCATTTCGAAAGAGTTGGTAACAAATTGTAACACACGAAAAGCAAAGGGAGGAATGGCAGCCGCATTATATACCCCAGATTCACCTTCTTCTCATCAGAAAGATACAATGAAAGCAGGAGGATACTTAAATAGCGAAAAAGCTGTTGAGGTACTCACCAAAGAAGTAATTGAACGAATCTATGAACTCGAAAAGAATGGTTTTGTTTTTGATAAAGATTCACCTTCTGGTTCTTACAACATGGGCCTGGAAGGATGCCACAGCCACCGGAGAGTTCTTCATTCTCAAGGAGACAGAATGGGCGTGGCGATCTTCAATTTTCTGTATGAAAAAGTACACTCCATGCCAAATATTCATTTTTTAGAACACACCGAATTAGTGAATATCCTGGTAGAAGAGAATTGCTTGCAAGGCATCGTAATTCAGTCAGAATCTTTAACAAACCAAACTCTCCAATGTCACTCCCTCGTTATCGCATCTGGTGGATACTCGGGAATATATAAGCGGAATACTAGTGACAATAGTTTCTTTGGTAATGTCCTTACTAAAGCCTATAGAGCAGGTATTGGGCTTACTGATCTGGAATTTGTTCAGTTTCATCCCACTGTTTTTATTAAAGAAGGTTTTGAAGCATTGTTAATGTCAGAAGCTATACGGGGTGAAGGCGCAATTCTTCTCAATCCCCATCATGAAAAATTCATGAAACGGTATCATCCAAACGCAGAGTTAGCCTCTCGTGATATAGTCAGTCAATCCATGTGGAAAGAATCACTTCAATGTCACTCTCAAGATTTTTATCTAGATCTGAAACCTTTGGGAAAAGAAAAAATTCTTCGTTTGTTTCCAGAAGTATACGAGAATTGTCTTGCACGTGGAATTGATATCGCACAAGAACCCGTACCTGTTTTTCCTGGTGCTCATTATTCAATGGGTGGTATCTATGTCGACTTGCACGGGAAAACCAACATTCCTGGAATCTATGCAATTGGTGAATGTAGTTGTAACGGTACCCATGGAGCCAACCGACTAGCTTCCAATTCATTGATTGATTCTCTGGTATTTGGTAAAAGAACAGCAGAAGCTGTCAACAATCAGGCTCATGTTTGTTCTTTTAAGAAAACAAATAGTCAACCCTCACAGGATATTCCTCCAATTCCTTTTTCTCAAACTGAGATTCAGCAAATGAATTGGGACGTATTGGGCATTATGAGAAACCAAGAAGATTTAACGAAATACCTTGCCCTTTTAGAACCTTTCTTTGCTGATTTATACTGGCATTCTGACATACAGAACAGTACTCTTGAAGCCTGTCAACTTTCGTATTTGATTGCTCAAAGTGCTTTACTCCGCAAAGAATCACGAGGAGCCCATTATAGAACAGACTATCCAGAAGAAAATCCTACATTTGCACATTCCTTTTTACTTCAAAAATCTCCCCAATCGTATTCTCCATCTGTTCAAAATATTAATTACAAAGAGGAGACATTATGAAACCAATTCTTCGCAACCAAACCATCGCTTCTTTCTTGGAAGAAGATCAACCATATGGAGATCCTTCCACTGCATTCATTTCACCTGACCACATATCCAAAGGTTTTATTCGAGCACAACAAGATGGATTCTTTTGTGGAGAATTTTTACTCCAACCTTTCTTTCACTTTCTTGATCCAACTATAAAAATAGAATGTCATTTTTCAGATGGTGACCCCATTCAAAATGGGGACATCATCGCCCACATCGAAGGACATACGCAAGCCATCCTTCAAATAGAACGTATTGTTTTAAATCTTATTGCATACCTTTCCGGCATCACTACAAAAACAAAACAATTCACCAAGTACACCGAGTCCTATCATGTTTCCTTGTTAGATACTCGAAAAATTATTCCTGGATATCGGTCAATGGTAAAATATGCTGTCCAATGTGGAGGTGGTTTCAATCATCGCAATTGTTTATCCGATATGATTATGTTAAAAAACAATCATATCAAAGCTCTTGGTGGAATTGAAAACGCACTTGAACATGTCACAAAAACGAATCGCAACCCAATGTTAAAAATTGAAGTAGAGACAAAAGATTTGAAAGAAGCACTTGCTTCCTTACGTTTTAATCCAGATATCATCATGCTTGATAATTATTCTGTCCAAGAAGCTGAAGAAGCTATGTACTTCTTACGAGGGAAAGCGCTTATTGAAATTTCCGGAAATATTCAAGAAGACAATATTGAATCCTATGCAAAATTGAAGCCAGACTTTATTTCCATTGGTTCAAGTTTAACGTATGATGTTTCCTCTTTGTCTTTTCATCTTCGGTTAGAATAATCATTCGTCGTGCACACTTTTTACGTGTGCACGACGATAAATTTCTACTAGCCACTTCGTTTTAATTTTCCTGTCTTTTTTGCCCATTGTTCCGCTATTGTAAACAACATCACTCCCACAGGAATGAAAATGAAACTCATCAGAATCAATGGCCAAACATTGTGCAATTGAGACATGAAGGTTGCTCCATCCAAAATTGTATTACGAATTCCTATCAGTGCATATGTTGCAGGAGAACCTTTTGCAACAAACTGCATCCACGAAGGCAATATGCTGATATCATAATACACACCAGAAAACATCAGTAGTATGGAGCTGAAAATTCCAACCATTTGTGCTCCCTTTTCCGGTGAAATCAAAGGCAAGACAGCCGCACAAATTCCTAGTCCCATAAAAGAGAAGCTCGCAATTACTAAGAATAGAAGAGCAGCCCCATAATTAGCTCCTGTTAATTGGATGTTAAAAAACAAAGTTAAAACCAGCAGAATGAAGACGGTACGCAGCAATGCGTACAATGCTGCGTATCCGCAAACACTCAGAAGATGGGTAATTCGCTTCACGGGTGCCATAAAGGTGTATTCAATAGTATCTTCCCATCGTTCCCATGATACAGTCTCGGAAACAACTTCGAAGACGACGGATAAATACCCCCATAAAATAGACCCCAGAAGCATGTACATCGTGATGTAATCAGTATTGATATCAGCACCAGAAAAACTGCCTGCCCATTGTCCAATAAACCCAATACTGACAGCATTTGCAATTGTCCAGATCAAAAAAACTACTTCCCACTTCCAATAACGCTTTGTGAGATTAAAGTTCCTGTTCACAAAAGAGATTCCAGCACGAATCTCATGCATAAATTGTGTCTTCATGCTGAAACCTCCATTTCTGCTTCGCTAAAGTCCACTCCGGTAAAATGCAGGAATACATCCTCAAAAGTAGACTTCTTCTTGGATTCTGGTAACTGCTGCATTAAATACTCAGGATATCCATCTACAACTACTTTGCCGTTATGTATAATGGCTACTTTATCACATAATTTTTCGGCTTCAGCCATGTCATGCGTTGTCAGAACGATGGTTACGTCCATATTCTCACGCATAACACGGATTAATTCTTGTACTTCTAGCTTAGCTCTTGGGTCCAAACCAGTAGTTGGCTCATCTAACAAGAGGACTGGAGGTTGTGTAATAAGAGCTCTTGCGATTGCTACTTTTTGCTGCATACCTCTTGAATAGTCTCTTATTCTCTCGTTCAACCTCTTTCTATCGAGTCCAACTCGATCCGAGATTTCGACAATTCTTTCAATTGCTTGCTTTCTTGGTACACCATAGAGTCCTGCAGAAAACAATAAATTTTCAAAAGCTGATAGATTTCTAAAAAAACTAGCTTCAACCGAGACTCGATTGATTAACCATTTCACTTCATTGGAATGAGTTTTTACATCTTTGCCCAAAATACGTAGCTCACCAGAATCTTGTATCAATAAGGTGGAGGCAATTCGAATAAAGGTCGATTTACCTGAACCGTTAGGGCCCAAGAGTCCATACACCGTATTTTTGGGGATACGCAAGTTAACATCTTTTAGTGCCTTTACAGGCGGTTTGTTTTTGCGCAGAAAGTCCTTACAGATCAAATTTGCTTCTAATGCATATGTCATAGTGTTTTCTCCTACATTCACCATTACTACATGTAGATGGAGTAAATGAAACTTATGTCTAGATTCAGGTTCATCCACGATTTCCAGCTAAATACTTTGAGTCGTCTCATTTTAAACATCTTTGATCCTCCTTTCTGAGCAATTTCTCTGAAATATTGATAAAGAGACTACATAATGGGTATCCGACTGTTTTTCATCGGCAACCCTCCTTTCACAAGAGCATAAAAAAAAGCCGCGGTACTACCGCGGCTTTAATATTTGTCTTGTTAAATTAGATCAAATAGAAACCTTGCGGTAGAAGGGTTGGGGATGAAAAGAGACAATGTTCTCAATGAAGAGATTCATTGCAGTTGTCATCGTGTTTCTTGTTATGTTCATCATCTACTACCGCCTTTCTAAAAAATCTAAAAAGTATTTTAGTTGAAGATTTTTTTTTGTCAATCGTTCTTTTCAAAAAATATTAATTTGATATTCTGGTAACTATGAAAAAAGTCTGCTGGTTTACATCATGTGGTACAGTTTCTTACGATATTGCTTTGGAGTGGCAAAAAACGATAGTTGAAGCCAAAATGAAACAAGATCTGCAGGATGTGATGTTGTTCCTTGAACATCCTCCTGTCATCACAATTGGTAAGAATGGGAATCCTTCCAATATATTAATTGGATCTACCCAATGTAAAGAACAGGGTATTTCCATTTATCCCATTAGTAGAGGAGGGGATGTTACATTTCATGGTCCGGGTCAAATAGTAGGATATCCGCTTTTTGACTTACAACACTTTGATAAAAGCATCCGAAATTTTGTAACCCATCTCGAACAAGTTTTTATCTCCCTGTTGCAAGACTCTTATCAACTTTCTGCTCAAAGAATTCCCGGCTATACGGGGGTGTGGGTTGGTAACAATAAAATTACTGCAATGGGCCTATCAGTCCATAAATACATTACGATGCACGGGTTTGCGTTTAATGTCAGCACGGATTTGAAATATTTTCGTCTGATAACTCCTTGTGGAATTTCAGACAAAGGAGTAACCACCTTAAATATCGAAACCGGAAAGCAAAATTCCATTGATACATGTATCCAACAAATTGGAGAAGAAATGGCAAAGTGTTATTCAATCCATGTTGAATGGAAACCTCTGCAAAAGGTTTTGGAAACATTTGGTATATCATATCCGGAGGATGTCAATGATCAAACATAAACCTTCTTGGTTGAAAATGAAACGCAGAGGAAAACAGTACAGTTCTGTAGAAAAACTTGTAGAGAACCAGCATTTACATACCGTTTGCAAAGAAGCGCAGTGCCCAAATCAAAATGAGTGTTTTAGTAAAGGGACTGCTACTTTTATGATATTGGGACAATATTGTACACGGAATTGTGCATTCTGTGCAGTTTTGAAAAAAAAGAATCCTCCAATCCTGGACCCGAAAGAACCCGAAAATGTTGCAAATGCTGTGCAAAAACTAGGGTTGAAACATGCTGTTATTACTTCCGTTACCAGAGATGATCTAGAAGACGGAGGAGCAGATCATTTTGTACAAACGATTCATCATATTCGCAAACGTTCCAACGCAACAATCGAAGTATTGATTCCCGATTTTCTAGGCCATAAAACATCGTTGGACGCTGTCATAAATGCTAAACCAGATGTTCTGAATCACAACATTGAAACCATCCAGCGATTATACTCTAATATCCGCCCGGAAGCAGATTATGAACGCTCTCTAGAAGTACTATCCTACACAAAGGAGCACTCTTCAATCATTACAAAATCTGGTTTCATGGTTGGTTTGGGAGAAAGCCAAGAAGAAATCGAGATTCTAATGAAAGATTTGGTTGCAGCTGGATGCGATATTCTTACCATAGGACAGTATTTGCAACCTTCTTTGAATCATTATCCCCTCAAAGAATACATTTCCCCACAACAATTTGAAAACTACAAAAAAATGGGGTTAAAAATCGGTTTTCAGCATGTTGAATCTGGTCCATTGGTTCGAAGCTCATATCATGCAAAAGAATCGCTAGATCAGGTAATTTGAGGAATATAAGAGACAAAGAATCGGTTATCGAGTCCCTTGCGAATCCCAATAAAATCAATTTGATAATCAACAGCGATAGGTTGTTTTTCTTCTAGATACCGGTAGACGGTTTTTCGGAGCCTCTGTATTTTTTGAGGCGTTATCGACTCTAAAGGAGATCCGTAGGTATCAGAGAGTCTGGTTTTCACTTCCACAAAATGAAGAATTCCATTTTTCTGAGCGACAATATCGATTTCTCCATACGGCCCATGATAGTTCTGGTCTAGGATGGTAAATCCATTTTTTTGTAGCCAAACCATGGCTAGTTTTTCTCCTGCACTGCCAGTCGTTCTTGTAGAAAGCTTCAGAGTAACCTGCTATCGATTTAAGATTTTCACAATCTTATCAATTTCAGCTGGTTGTAAGGGTTCATTTTGAAACTGTTGCAAAAATGGAATAAGTTGCTTGGTTTTTAGTACAACTACGGTTTCATCTTTCATATCCAATTCTGCATGGATATTAGTAAATACAAGAATTCCCTGAATCCAATACGGAAAGTGATCTTTCCCACCAAGTTTTTTTTCCAGATATTTACGTAATTCCCAGACATTTCTCTTGAGTTGTCTGCTGGGGTTGTTGATATGACCTCGGTAAATACCACCGTTTTTGCCTGTTTTTGTGTATGTCCACGTATCTCCTGAACATTCCACTTTCCCGTTATAATTCTTGGTTTCTATGACAAAGATCCCTTTTGGTCCAACAATCAAATGATCAATGTCACAATTTTTATGTGGAATGGCATAATTGTTTAGCATTACCCATTCATCGGAAAGCAGCTGGAGAACATTTTCTACATTTTCCTGCCCAAGCAAGCCAGCTCTCCAAATATTGATCTCGGTGTTCTTTTGGTCAATCCAATACCCTGTAATTACCATCATGAGGCAACCTGCAACTACTAGATAGACATTTTGCGTATGAGGCAGCAGGCCAAAGGCAATCATAAAAAAACTAAATAGAAAACAGAAAACCAAGAAAAAAAACTGCGTTTGCAGTGAGGAAAGCATCGTTTTAACAAAATTATGTTTTTCAATTACCTTCATTTTTTACCTTTAAAAAAGTTTTCCTGTGAAATGTTGAACATCCTTGCATTTGCAAAGCATGATAATGGTTCTTCGTTCCATACCCTTTGTGGATAGAGAACCCGTAACGTGGAAATACTGTATCCATCCGAATCATATAGCGGTCTCTTTCGACTTTTGCAACAATTGATGCTGATGCAATAGAAGAATACATGGAATCCCCCTTGATACAAGTTTGTTGAATTCCCCGATATTCATTTGTCAATGGTTGATTTCCATCAATCAAAAACAAAATCGATTGCTGTCGTAATTCCTCTCGAGCTAACAATTGATCGATACATTTTTTCATAGCTAGCTTCGTAGCATTTAAGATATTCATTCTATCGATCATTCGGGGTGAAATAAAACTGGTTGCAATCAAAGCGCCTGATGAGCGTATTTGATGATATGCAACTTCACGCTGTTTTGGTGTGAGTTTTTTTGAATCTTTGACGGTTGGTTTTGTACAGCATCCAAAGTAGCAGACAGCAGAAGCTGTAACTGGTCCGGCCAAAGAACCCCTACCTGCTTCGTCAATTCCTATGATTGCAAAATCGGGGAATTGTTGTGCAAGAATATACTCGTTATGCCACAAGTCCGAATCAGCTTGATCAGTACTCAACATGAGCCAGAGCTCGAAAGTCCTTAGGTGGCCATAAGACCAACACTGCTCTTCCCTCAATTGCATTTTCTTGGATAGGGCCAAAATCTCTACTATCCAAACTATTGTTTCGGTGATCACCCATGACGAAAAATTCATCTTCCTTTAAGACAGTAGGTCCAAAAATACTGGGTGTAGCGGTAGAGATATAGGTTTCGCCAAGCTCTTCGCCATTCACTTTTACAATACCATTTCGAACTTCAACCGATTCCCCTGGTAATCCAACCACTCGTTTAATGTAGGATACTTTATGGTCACTAGGTGGGTGAAAAACAATGATATCGCCCCGATGAAGTTTGTCTGGATTAGAGTAGAGTTTGTTTACAATAACCAAATCTCCTTCGTGGAGAGTTGGAATCATGGATCCCATTTCTACTCGGTATGGTTGAAACAAGAACTGACGAACAAGAAAAGCAATCAAAAGAGCGAGAGCGATTGTCCATATCCACTCAATAATCTCTTTTTTTGTTGTTGAAGAAAGGCTCATTAGACGGCTTCTTTGATGGGACCTTTATTCTTTTTTGTCATTTTTTTACGTTTCACTTTATTCATACGGCTATTGGATTCACGAAGATAGTACAGTTTTGCTCTTCGCACCTTCCCATATGTTACAACTTCGACTTTTGCAATGGAGGGAGAATGAAAAGGAAATACTTTTTCAACTCCTTCGCCATAGGAAATTTTGCGAACGGTAAAGCTTTCGCCAATGCCGCCGCCTTTTTTTCCTATAACAATACCTTGGAATACTTGAAGTCGCTCTTTGGCACCTTCAACGATTCGTTGGTAAACTTTAACCGTATCTCCGACGTTAAAAGGAACCACATCAGTTTTTAAATATTCTTTGGTTAAATCATTCAACAATTGCATAATACTACCTCTCTAAGACATATCAACCAAGATAAAAATCTTGTTTTACAAATATTGTGTTTTCCATAAAATTCTATTACAAGCTAAAAAAAAATGTTATCATATTACTTAACAATTACAAGCCTGCTTAAAGCATTTTCAAGGGGGACAATGTGAGAGAAGAATGGTACAATCTATCGTTCTCGATCGAAAACAATGTTGGTATTATCAATTTAAACAACAAATCCGAAAGCAATGCTATATCAACAAAGTTTTTACGAGAACTGAAAAATGGACTCAAAGTTTTTCATCATAGTAAAGACGTGAAAGTAATCGTTGTTAAAGGTGAAAGCGAAACCTTTTCAACGGGTATCCAAAAAGATGAATTTTCTTCAAACAATGAAACTGTAACCGATTTTTGTGAATTTGGTTGGAAAGTTTTTAATAAATTTTCAGAGATTCGAAAACCTGTAATTGCAGAAGTTCAAGGAAACGCTTTTGATGCTGGTTTTGAGCTTTCACTAATGGCAGATTTACTATATGCATCTTCAAATGCTCGCTTTGGGTTTCCAGGTATTCAAAATTCTATTGTACCAGCTTTTGGTGGGGTGACACAGCTACTTCACATGACCGGCATTCGTTACACCCGAAATCTTCTCTATACCGGTCGTATTGTAACAGCCGAAGAAGGGTTGAAGATTGGTTTTGTTAATGATATTTTTACAGCAGAATCTTTGCACGAAGAAGTTCTGAACATCGCTCAAAAAGTTATTCAAACCCCAATCGAAATTTTAGGTGGTCTCAAGAGTTCTTCAGGAAAAATGAGTGACATCATGCGAAGACTCCACGTACAAGATGAAATCGGGGTCTTTGAAGCAGGTTTCGAAAAATAAGAACCCGTGTTTTTAAGGATATCGAAGAGTTATCTTCTTTTCTGTTGGTTCCCATTCCACTTTTGCACCTAGCTTTTCTCCGACAAAGCGAAGAGGAACATACGCTCTACTGTCTCGAATGATGGGTGGGACATCCATTGTTGTAACTTTCCCATTTATGTATGCCCGTATCTCTCCCACCTTCATTTGTATATACTGTGTTTTTAGGCTGTATGCAATTCTTTTATCATCAGGAAACCACGTTATCTCAGCTCCAAGAGCATCTCCAATGGGGCGAATAGGCACCATCGTACGTCCTTCTTCCACAAAGGGAGGGGCATCAATAGAATAAGTCTGATCATTATCACGCACATACTTTTTCCCAATCCACATTTCAAAAACTACAAATCCCCGTCGTTCTGTCGTATCGCGTACAAAAGAAAACAATTCTCCATAGGAAGAAACAGAAAAAATCCGATTATTCGACAAAACCAAATACTTAGAGGTAGTTCCTACAGAGGTGAAATACAGTCGATGCCCTGTTTTTCGATCAAGACAATATATGATAAAATCGTCTGCTCCAATCCATATGTAGTCCTCTGATATGATGGGTGCAGATTCAATAAAGAACCCTGCTTCAAATTGCCAGTTTAGATTCCCTGTTTTGACATCAACAGAAAACAAAAACTGATCAAATGCAACGTAAATATCATCTTCATAATAGGATGGCGGGTTCATTGCATTATAGTTGGGATAAAAAGTTTTCCATATTTGCTTACCCGTTTTCGTATCCAAGCAGAATAGTGTATCATCGACAGGACATATCAATCGCTCTCCATTGATACAGAAACCATAAAGAATATCGTTAACAAGCTCATATTCCCAAAGTTTTCGATGATTTTGAATAGAAAAGGCATAAATGCGGTCTTCTGCGGCAACATAGAATCTTTCTTCATCAAAAGCAACGGGAAGTCGGATTTGTTGTCCAAATAAAATATCCCATACCTTTTCTCCGGTATCTGCTTTTAGACAAAACAGCTTTTTGCCAGAGGCAAAATATACATGGTTTTGGTGTACGATTGGTGAGGAATTGATTTGTCCTTCCTCAGTTTCGAATTTCCATTTTTGATATCCTGTTTGTGCCTCCACCGCATACATAGCATTAGTATGACCTGCGTATATAGTTTCATTGTGATAGAATGGGCTTGAATTGTGGAAATCTTTTGTACAATACTGCCAAATAATCGTACCCCACTTTGCGTTATAGCATACCAATCCCCATGTTGTAGCAATAAACAACTTGTCTCCCATGATAATAGGACAGGAATTAGTAGCACCAATCAATTCAACCCATTCTGTTCGGAGAGGTGGTTTTAAAGTTTCAGGAGATTGTCCAGAGAAAGTTGAATCCGATCTATATCTGGGAACGTCTGCGAAACAATAAGAATGAAAAGATACTCCTAAAGCTACGATAAGAAAGATTGCTAGAATACCTGTATAAAATTTACGTAGCATAGCGGTCCTCCCTTGAAATAATCATGAAAAAACAGGTGAAAAGTCAATTATGGTGAAAGGCACATCGAATTTTTCGTATAGTTTTTGACATATATTTTGCACGCCCCCTTTTTCAGAGGCATAATGAGTTAGACAAAGAACATTCATATGATGATCCTGTGCATATATATACATGGTATGTGAAAACTCACCCGTAATATACAAATCCACCCCACTATGATAAGCATCTGCAATAAAACTCGTTCCATCTCCGGAACATACAGCGACATTTTGTATCTTTTTTTCTCCAAAGGGAAAAAGCATGGATGGTTCATGGCATACATTTTCATACATGTGTTGGATGTTTTCTGGGGTTTCTGGTTCGTGTAGTGTTGCGCAATATCCGATGGGATAACCCTTATAATGGCTTAGTGGTGCAAGAGTATTTTCATCAATGGAAAGATTCTGCAAAAGATAACGATTATTACCAATTTGTGGATGAATATCCAATGGCAGGTGCGAGGCATATAGAGCGCAATCGTGCTGGAAAAGGAATTGGATCTTTCGATAATGGCTTTGACGGAGAGATGGATTTAACCCTTTCCAAAACATTCCATGGTGCACAATATACAAAGATGGAACAGAAGGTTTCGTAGTATAAAAAAGCTGTTCACTAGCATCAACAGCACCAATAATCTGGTGAATAGTGCCTTGGTTTGCAACTTGCAAACCATTCCATGATGCATCTTCTGGGCAATCTTCCAATGTTGAGGATAAGTGAGAAAGAATATCCTCAATTCTAGCACTCATACATCCCTCCATGAAAAAGTGTTCGATAGTTACATATTATTTGTTTACTGAGTTCCTCTATTTGAACATCTCGCAAAAAAGCAGCTTCTTTGTATACTTCCATCACAAAAAACGGTTTGTTTAACACCTTTCCCCTATAGGGGATGGGGGTCAAATATGGGCAGTCCGTCTCTAAAAGAAGCTTGTTTTCAGGAACCATTTTTACTACTTCTCGTAATTCTATACTTCTTTTATACGTAATATTGCCAGAAAAAGAAAGATAAAACCCAAGTTTTAAAAACTTTTCTGCCATTTTTCGATCAGAAGAATAACAATGCATAACTCCTTGAATGCCTGAAAATTGCTTGATTACATCGTAGACTTCTTGGTCGGCTTCCCTGTTATGGACAATGATTGGATAGTGATGCTCTAGGGCAAAAGCAATTTGCTCAGAAAAACATTTTCGTTGCAAAGACAGATCAGTTTTGCTCTTCACAGTATCCATGCCAATTTCACCAACAGCCTTATATTCCAAATGTTGCAATTGATTCTGTAAAAAAACAGACAACGTGCTTTCGTGAAATCCAATATAATGGGGGTGGATACCAAATGCAGCATCTATCCAAGAATATTTTTTTGCAAGCTTCAATGAATCAGTAGAAGATGCAGGGTCATATCCTACATTCATGATATGGAGGAAATGATTTTCAATTGCTTCATGAACAATCTGATCTTCAGATTCCTTACATATTGGTATGTGAGCATGTGAATCTATATATCCGATCACTTCACTTTAGCTCCACAAACCATATCTACATTTTCAGGAGAAACAATAGAAAGATGGTCTTTATGAGACGCACACAGAACCATTCCTTCAGACTTTTCCCCACGCAATGTCACTGGTTGGAGATTGTTGACAATCACAACTTTTTTTCCGACGAGATCTTGTGGTTCGTAGTATTTTGCGATCCCTGCTACGATCTGTTTTTGATGTTCACCAACTTGTACTTTTAAAACAAGTAACTTATCTGCATTTGGATGCTTCTGGGCATCAATGATCTGAGCAACACGGAAGTCAAACTTGCTAAACTCATCAATGGTGCAATATACTTCTTCTTTGGGAGATTCTTTTGGAGTTTCTTCATCTTTCTTTTCCGATTTGGTTGTTTTTTTAACTCGAGGGAAAAATACCGGGGGAAAAGCTAAAGTTTGATGAGTAACCAATGTTCCCAAATCCAATTGCATTTCTTTTTGTTCTACAAAACTATCCAACACAAGCTGAGAGAAAACTGGCATAAATGGAATCAGCATAATGCCTGCGCAGCGTATCCCTTCTAAAAGCGTATATAGCAAATCAAACAAGGGTTGAATGTCTTCTTTTTTTGCTAACTCCCATGGCTTGTATTCTTCGATCATTTTGTTACATTTTCGAAGAAGAGTCCAGGTTGTTTCAATGGCATCTTTAAATCGATTTTCTTTCATGCAAACAGTATATTGCTCGATGTAATTCTGAAATTGTCCTTTCTCGTCATCGATCAATGTTCCCTCTGGAACGTTCCCTTTTGTATATTGTTTTGCCATGGAACTTACACGATGAATCAAATTTCCTAAGTCGTTGGCTAAATCATAGTTATATCGGTCTAACAGTCGCTGCATAGAAAACACAGCATCTTCTCCAAATGTAGTTTCCCGAAACATAAACCAGCGGAGAACATCTGCTGATAGAGACTTAGATATTCCTGCCACATTGGACAATTCCTCAATCACTTCAGTCGGGTCTACAATGTTCCCCTTGGACTTAGACATTTTTTCACCGTCTGTGAGCCACCAACCATGGACATAAACCTTCTTTGCCGGTTGGATATCCAATGCCATTAGCATCGCAGGCCAAATCACGCAATGAAATCGAATGATGTCTTTGCTCATTAGGTGACAGTCTGCCGGCCACCAATAGGAAAAAGAGGTGGGATCTTCTCGATATCCACATACGGTAATATAGTTTAACAAAGCATCAAACCAAACCCACAAGACGTGTTCTGGGTCAAATGGAAAACGAATTCCCCATTCTTGTGAATGTCTAGAAATTGAAATATCTCGTAACCCTCCTGAAATCATACTCACTACTTCGTTATAACGAGAAAGTGGCTCAATTGCAGTAGGGTGATCGTGGTAAAATTGGATCAGTTGGTCCTGAAATGCACTTAAACGAAAGAAATAATTCTCTTCTGAAACTCGTCGAATACTACGGTGACAATCAGGACAAATTCCATCCTCTACTTCTTTATCGGTCCAAAACGATTCGCAGTCTACACAATACCAACCTTCGTAGTTGCCTTTGTAGATGAATCCTTTTTCTTTCAGTTGCATTAAAAAGGACTGCACAACATCAAGATGGTCCTGGTCAGTTGTTCGGATAAATCTCGTATATTGGATATGAAACTGGGCAAAATACTGTTTCCATTTCTCAGCTTCTTTGTTTACATACTCTGTTACTGAAATTCCCTGCTTTTCAGCAGCTTGCACAACTTTTTGAGAGTTTTCATCACTACCAGTAGTAAAAAGGACTTTACTTCCTTGTAAAGAATGATATCGTGCCATAATATCAGCAGCAGTGGTAGTATATAAGTGACCAATATGGGGATTACCGCTAATATAATAAATCGGTGTGGTTACAAAAAATTTCTTATCTGCCATATACTTCTCCTAGTGAAAGTGAAATACAATAGAAACTTCTCCGAGAACATCCCGTTCTTTCCATAGACTTGCCAGATAAGAAGGAGTCCCGGTCACAATTTCTTCATTTTTCTTTGTCATTTCTCTGCAAATACAAACTTGCATAGCAGGATCAAATTCATCCATCCATACTAAAGATTTTACCAATCTATGTGGAGATTCAAATGCACATGCTGTATATCCGATATCTTTGCATTTCTGGAGCAATTCAAAACACCTTGCTTTCTTGCGCGGAAGGAAATTTACGTATACAAAATTCTGGATGGGAAACCCAGAATATACTAGCGAAGTGATCACAGCACTTGGTCCGGGTAACACAATGACTTCAATATTTTCCTTCCTGCAATCACCAATAAGCTCTAATCCAGAATCTGCTATCAAAGGCATTCCTGCATCGGAAACCAACGCTATTGAATCGCCTTGAAGAAGCTTGTCAACCAACTCTTTATTCTTGTATAGCGTGTGCTCATGGTAAGAAATGAAATGAGCTTGAATCTGAAAAGCAGCCAAAAGTTTGATGGTTCTCCGTGTATCTTCGCAAGCAATCCACTGGACCGATTGAAGAATTTCTAAACTGCGGAGGGTGATGTCTTTGAGATTTCCAATAGGGGTAGGAACAATGTACAAAACACCGGTGGGTGTTTGCTTATCTTTCATTCATAGCTGCTTCCATTTCTTTCAGGATGGTACAAAATACATCTACTTTCAGTGAAGCACCCCCAATAAGAAACCCTTGAATGGAGGGAATAGCATTAATGTCTTTCATATTGGTTTCATTCACGCTTCCACCGTAGAGAATCTCGCATTGGGGAAATTGATTCGAGATTTCTTTGGATACCGTTGATATCCAAGCTGGAGACGGTAGAACTCCTGTTCCAATGGCCCAAACAGGCTCATATGCAATAAGAAATGCTTGATCTTTTGGGAAAAGAGAAAGCTGTGAGAGAATGTATGACAAACGATTCTCATCACTTTGAGATGGATCAGTTTCGCCAACACAAACGATAGAGGTGATGGTATTTTCTGTTAATTGAAGAAATTTTTGCATCACGTCCTGATCAGATTCATGCATATACTTTCTTCGTTCTGAATGTCCTACAATGCAGTACTTACAACCAACTTCCAAAAGCCATGAAGCGCTGATTTCTCCGGTGTAAGATCCACCGGGGAAAGGAGAACAGTTTTGTGCTGCACGTTCAATATTGGAGGGTAATTCTCCTGTATAGGGTAAGGACAGATAGGAAGGAGCAATTACACAGTGTACAGATCCCCTAATGGATTTCTGCTGCAATACTTGTTTCATCTCATCGCAATATTTCATTGTATCAGATGGACTCATGTTTTGCTTCCAGTTACCAATACAGTATTTATTCATTCTTTTGATCTCCATTGGTCTCTTCATCACAGAGAGCATCAGGATTTGTTATTTTTACACTTACTTTGGTGATTCTACGATCTTCCATATCTCTCACTTCTAATTCCAGATGATCCTCTATGACTTTTTCCCCAATTTCTGGTATATGACCAAGTTTGGATAGCATGAATCCGGAAATAGTGTCAATATCTTCTTCATGAATAGTGGTGTGGAAATTTTCATTAAAATCATCAATGGGATAGTCACCCAAAATTTCATATGTTCCATCTTTTAATTGTTTACTCAGCTCTTCTTCGGAGTCAAATTCATCTTGAATTTCTCCAACAATTTCTTCCAAAATATCTTCAAGCGTGGCCAGTCCCGATATACCGCCATACTCATCCACAACCATTACAATATGAGATTTTTTTGCCCTCATCTCATTGAACAGCTGATCAATCATTTTGGATTCGGGTACAAAGTCTACGGGCCTGAGAATACTTTTAATGTTGATGTCTTGTATAGTTTTATGATTTGCAATCCAGCGAACAACGTCTTTGACAAACAAAACACCAATAATATTGTCAGGTTTATCTTCAAATACGGGAATTCGAGAAATCCCTGTTTCGCGAACAAGTCGTAAAAACTCTTCAATCCCATCTTCAATATCCAAACAAACCATATCCACTCGTGGAACCATGATTTCACTAACGTGTGTGTCGCTAAACTCAAAAACACTCTTAAGCATTTCTTGTTCTTTCTGATGAATTAAGCCTTCTTTTTGAGAAAGATTAATGACGGTTTTCAACTCATGGTGATTCATTGCCAGGGATAGACATTCTGAGTCTTTTACTCGGAATAATTTCAATAGCAGTGTGTTTAAATGACTAAATAACCAGATCAGAGGACTAAACAGAAAAAGGGAAATAATGATAGGATAATAAACAAGCATGCTTACTTTTAGAGAGTTTGCATTGCTTACCGTCTTGGGAAACATTTCGGCAAAAATAACAATAACCAAGGTCAAGACAACCGTACTCACGATAACAGCAATATTATTGGGAAGTAATTTGGTTGCAAAGCTTGTTGCCAAAGAAGTAGCCAAAATATTAACCACATTGTTTCCGATTAGTATTCCAGTAATCAACCGGTTGGGTTTTTCCACCAAATGAAGAATTTTCTTTGCTTTTTCAGAACCTTCTTCAATAAGATTGTTCAATTTTAGTCGGTTCACCGTTAATAGTGCAATTTCAGAACCAGAAAACAAAGCAGAAATAAAAATCAACACTATGATTGAACCTATATACACTAAGTCGCTAGATCCCATCTAGTATTCTCCTCTCTCAATAAGCTTCTTTTGTACATACTCTATACATTCAGTTTCTAAGTTTCTCATTGTAACCAACTCTTGTTCTGTTTCATGATCATATCCCAACAAATGAAGTAGTCCATGGGAAAACAACCAAAGATATTCCTGTTCAAGAGGAATAGAGAGTTCCTCAGAATCTTCTTTTGCTTGCTCTGTGCAAACAATGATCTCTCCTAGCAATATTTGATCCTGGATTTGTTCATTGTATACAAATGACAAAATATCTGTGGGTTGATTTTTGTCCCGATACGTATGATTGAGCTCCTGCATCAGGGGTTTGTGCACGAAAGCTACGCTAATGGTCGAATAATCAGGGAATGATTGAAATATTGGATGCGTGATGAGAATACCGACTGCTGTTTTAATCCATTCTATTGGCAAGTCCGGTACAGCGTCATCAACGCTGTATTCAATACTTGTCATACATGACCTCTCTTATGGGGGGTATTTTTTTTAAAAACCTTTTTTTCTTCTATTTTTTCAACAGGATAGGTAATTCTTGAATGATACAAAGAGTCCAGGGTAAAGATAAAGGATTCTTGAATTAAATAATACTCTGCATACGTCAGTTGAGACTCAATCAATTGACCATCTTGAATTTTTAAATTCATGATTTCCTCTACTGCATCGCGAATCTTCTGCGTGTCTTTATCTGGCATCGAACGAACGGCAGCTTCTACAGAATCCGCAAACATAAGTATGGTTTCTTCTTTAGAAATGGGTTTTGGTCCAGGATAACGAAATTGAGAATCATCAGTTATTTCTGGGGCTAAGGCTTGAGCAGCCTGGAACAAGAAGCTAATGCGAGTGGTTCCATGATGAGTAAGAATGAAACGTTGGATACCAGGGGGTATTCTATTCTTATCTGCTAACTGTTTGCCGTTCAAAACGTGTCCCTTAATCACATCAACAGATTGATAGGGATCTAAATCGTCTAAAATATTTTTTCCACTACTGTTCTCTGTAAAATAAAAAGGAACTACGGTTTTACCGATATCATGATAATAGGCACCTACTCTAACAAGCATATCGTCAGCACCAATTTGTTTTGCTGCATGGGAGGCAATATTGGCAACCATGATCGAATGCTGGTAACTACCGGGTGCAACTTCAAATAAATAGCGTAGCAAAGGAGAGTTTGAATCACTCAACTCAATCAAACGCAGAGGAGTGATAAATGAAAAAGTTCTTTCCAAAAATAGAATGATCCCAAGTGTAAACAAGCCTGATATAAAGCCGTTCACAAATACAAGCAAAACAGGCGTCCAGATTCCGCCTACTGTAGTATAACCAGGAAAAATGGAAAATATGATAAAAGCAAGAAGTGCAAACATCAAGCCTGTTAAAAAACTTTTCAGAATATAGTCTGCATAAGTTCGGAAAACAGAAAACAGTTGAATAGTAAACAAGGCAGATAACAAGTACACAGAAGTACAAATGATATCCATTCCAAAAAAAGGAAAGAAGAGCATCGTGAGAATTGCGGTACTATAATACCCAAAAGGTTTATTGAAAAACACAGTCATAACAATAGAGAACAGGAATAGTGGTGCAAGATATATCTGGAATGGAATGGTGAAACGAGCTATAGCAATCAATAGTGTTATGGAGGAAAATAAAAGGACACATTTTTTTAAATTCTGTATCCATTCGTTCTTATGTGAAATAAACAGATAAAAAAAGAGAAAAAAGAACAAAATGAAAGGATACAACAAGGCATGTAGCCAAATCATCCACTGTGCATCATCACCAAAATATCCAGCTGCTTTTAAACGCTCAATGTCTTCCTGGTTTAGCACTTCTCCTTTTTCAACGAGTAATTCGTTAATACGGATGTTCTCTTGTACAGGAGATATTCGAGCTTTGGCTTTTTCTTTCTCAAGGTTTGTGGCTTGTTCATCAACACTTAAATTGGGTCGTAACTCTTTTTGTGCAATATAGGTAATCGCTTGTATGGTTTCTTCTCTACCGTCTTTATTATAGGAAAGTGCAATGAGTTCAATTGTTTCGTATTTCTTTGCAATGTTTTCTTTGCGAACCCCTGCTTCAAGTAGTTCGAGATTGATCTCTGTGGCTGCATCAAAGATATATTGAAGGGTGTCTGTTTCAGTAGTTAGTAGATATTTTGCAATAGAGAGATCGTCCTGCGTTAAACCAAGCAAGTTTCCGATCTCTTCAATTTTTTCGGAATCCTTCTTTAGTCGATTATTCCGTTCATCTAGAATTTGCCGGTATATGTACTGAATCTGATCGGTCATTTCCTCAGAAACCATATGGTTTTGAGTGAGCCGTATTTCTACGTCTGCTGCAGCATCATTACGCAATTGGTCCGTCTTGACACGGTTGTAATAAGGCATAACAGATCGTTTTGCATATAAGTCTCTTGGTGCTACATCTCCAATTGAAAAAGTTGTTCGGTGCTGAAAATCATAGGAAAAAAGTAAAGCAGAGATGCATAAAAAAGAAAGAACTACGATACTGATGCGAAACGGATCGAATAATTTTAGAAAATTGGGAAGGGCTCTGTCGCCAGAGCCCATTATACTGTTCACGGCGAAGTAATTACTTTACCTTACGTCGACGCTTCTTGGCAGAAGCGATCTGTTTGCGACGCATGACACTGGGGGGGTAAAAATACTGATGTTTCTTGATATCAGATATAATCCCCTGTCTAGCACAATCTTGCTTAAATCGGTTCAGTAAAGAATCGAAACTTTCATTGTCTCTTCTCTGTGCTTGAGCCATCTAAAAAATCATCACCCTTTCAGCTTTGCATATAAACAGTTTACATCAGCATGTGTCACTTGTACTTGATACAACTGACCTACATGAAAAACACACTCAAGGTCCTGCAATCGAACTCGAATGTAATTGCGTGTGAGACCTGTCGAATTACTCTCTAAAAGGATTTCAACAGAAACTCCGATGCAATTTTCGTGAATATTATACCGGATCGTATTTTCGATTGCAAGTAAACGGTTTCTTCTCTCTCTTTTTATTGCATCGGAAATATGATTTTTTAAATTCGCAGCTGCTGTCCCTTTCCGGATTGAATAAGGAAATACATGAATTTTAGAAAATCGAATTTTCTGTACCCACTTCAATGAATTTTCAAAATCAAGATCTGTTTCACCGGGAAATCCAACAATCATATCGGTAGATACAAGAAATCCCGGGATATTCTTTCGCAGCATATCAATCACAGCAGAATATTCTTCAATGGTGTAAGGGCGGTTCATGGATTTCAAAACTGCATTTGAGGCAGATTGCAAAGATATATGAAGATGATTACAAAAGATGGGGTATTTTGCTACAACCTCACAAAATCGACTTGTAACAAATCGCACTCCTATTGAAGAAATACGAACCCGGTACAAGTCTTTTGAAAAATGCTTACCAATTTCTTCCAGCAACTCATAAAATCCAGTTTCAGATTCGGCAGGATCCCGATACAAGCCCACCTGTGTACCTGTAATCACAATTTCTTTGTATCCTGATTGAACGAGAGAGCGTATTTCAGCCATGATTTCTTTTTTGGTTCTTGATACCACAGGTCCCCTAACGTATGGCACAATGCAATATGAGCAGTATTGGTTGCAACCAGATTGGATTTTGACAAAAGCTCGAGTTCTATCACCAAAATGTTGTAGAATATTAACAGTTCCTTGCTCTGGAGAGCTGCGTATAGTGATATCATTTTGCAAAAGACGCACAATCTCGTCAAATTGACCAGTAGGAATGTGATAATGAATCGCAATTTCCTGGAGGATGGGTCCAATGCACCCTGTAATATAGATTTTCTGATTTTGTTTTTGACTTTTTTTTACGAGAGAAACACACTCTCTCTCGGCTTTTTCTGTAACAACACAAGCATTGATAATGACAATATGTGCATCTTCGATTCGATCCACAATTTTGTAGTATGGATACAAGGATTGCAACATGGTTTCAGCATTGTATTGATTTACTTTACATCCAAATGTTTTTACATACAGAACCTTCACGAAGAAAACTCCAAAATATACTGCACAAGACCTGCCAAAAAATATCCTGCTGTTTCGGTTCGAAGAATTGTATTACCCAGAGTTACTTCGCAAAATCCATGCTCTTTGAGAATACCAATTTCTTGATCAGTAATACCCCCTTCGGGCCCAACGCATAACCAGATATGTTTCTCCTTGGAATCTTCATGAAATCCTTTTGAAAAAATAGAAAACAGGTTTTGTGTTCGCTCTGCTTCATAGGCGACAATTTTTATGTCCTTTGAAGATGCACAATAGTGATCAAAGAAAGAAGCAAATGTAGTTACTTCCGAAATGATAGGAATATGAGGCGTTTTGGACTGTTTAACTGCAGAAGTTGCTATTCGTTGCCAACGCTTTTGTTTTTCTTGCAACTGCGAAGCAGATAAAGAAGAGAAAGAACGTTTCATAAAAACGGGGTGAAAGGAATGAATTCCGATTTCAGTCCCCTTTTCCACAATTTCATCCATTTTTTTTATTTTCGGCATTCCCTGTATAAGGTGGATAGAGTATTTTATACCATCACGAGGAGATACTTCCTGAAGAATCACAACAGCTTCTTCACGGTGAATATCTTGAATAATCCCTTTCGCAAACCCATTTGAGGCAATGAGTTCAATTTCTTCTCCCTTGGAAAAACGCACAACATGAACAAGATGATGGAACTCTTCACCAGTGATTTTCATAGAGGAGCCATCCAGAGGAAGAGTTTGTACGTAGAACCGCCTCATAAATTACATGAAACCTGGTAGGTTTGAATTGTCACTATCGGGTCCCCAGCTAGACAAGGAACCAAAAATAAGACATTCATCTGGATCCATCAAAAGTTTTCTAGTTAGTTCAGTGGCATGTGCCCCTGAAATCTGTAAAGACAATCCCTTGATTAATGCAACAGGAGTTTTTTCAGTTGTTTCCCCCATTACTAAGTTTGCCGCAGAAGCTAGATTATCTGCGATATTTAAACGAGTTACATGCATGGTTTTCCCAAACAAGTCTTTTTCTCCTCGTCGATCAATAATTCCTTCAAATCCAGCTACAGCTAAAGCAACTCCATAAGTTCCCACTCGCAAAGGAGCTATTTGGGAATCGGATATAATAACACCAACAGAAATATTGTGGGTGTTCTTAATAAAATCATGGATTTTTTGTGCAGTGAGTGCTGGATTTTTTGGCCAGAGTACAGCATGATTTTTTGGAACATTTGATTGATCCACTCCGGCAAATGGTGTGACGATACCATTTTTCATAGCAGTGATAACACCTGGAACTCCTCCTAGAATAATGTCTGCTTCTTGTAAAATTGCCTGACAAAAATGAGGATTCATATGGTACTCAGAAGAAAGAGCCCATGCTTCCTCGCTAACAGTAAGGTCAAAAAGCGATATTACTCGACCCTCAGAAATTGATACCACTTTTGATGCAACAATAACAACATCTCCCTGTTCAATATCGTTGCCTAACATATCTTGCAAAAGCAGCTCCAGTGGGAAAGGTTCGGTAAAAATTTTCGTTTGGTATGGAATGACTATCAACATTTACTCCTTTAGACAAATTCTTCTTTCATTATAATAGATTTGAAACATTGTAAGGAGTATCAAAACATGAAAATACTTGTTTTAGTGAAACAGATTCCTGATCTAGAGAACAAGGTAAAGGTTTCCATTGATCAAAAAACATTTAGTATGAAACGCGGAGGGATTCCCTCAATAATGAACCCAGCGGATAAAAATGCCGTGGAAGCAGCATTGCAGATCAAAGATAAACACCCTTCAACAATTGTTCATGCCATCAGTATGGGTCCAAAACAAGCAACGGAAGTACTGAAAGAAGCTTTTTCCATGGGAGTTGATGAAGGAACCTTATTGTCCGATTTTCTTTATGCCGGTTCAGATACTTTAGCTACGTCTTTAATACTCACAGAAGCAATACAGAAAATTGGTGATTTTACTCTCATTTTATGCGGAAAACAAGCTCTTGATGGAGATACAGGACAGGTTGGTCCTGGTATTGCTTCCAGATTAAGCATCCCACAAGTATTAGGAGCAACAAGCGTTTCGATTGAAAATCAAAATACCTGTCTCATTCATCGAGAATTTCGAAATCATATTGAAAAAATTGAATGCCCCACTCCTTCATTAATAGCATTTAAAGCTCACTGCAATATACCTCGTCTACCCTCTTTAAGAGGTTTATATGCAAAAGAAAAATGGGAACCGTCCATCCTGCAGAACACCGATCTTCAAATATCGATTCAAAACCTCGGTATTGAAGGTTCTCCAACGCGAGTTGTAAAAACTTTTCAACCCACTCTTACCAAAACAACTGAAACCATTCATTTTGACGAAGGGGATGTTCCAATGGATCATATCATGAAAACAATCCACGAGGTACAACAATAATGAAAATTAAAGTCATTTCCTCGCAGTGTAACGGCTGCACTTTATGTATAAAAAAATGTCCTATTCAGGCTATCGAACTCCAAGATAAAAAAGCAGTCATTCAGGATGCCTGTAATTTTTGTGGGATCTGCATATCCATATGCCCTCAAAAAGCAATTGTCAAATCCATTGACGATGAAGTTATTGCTCCTGTAACCAATCAATATTGGGTCATGATTGAACAAAAACCAGATGGAGAAATTGACTCCACAAGCTATGAAATGATTGCGAAGCTCCGAGAGTTGAATTCTTCTGCACATATTACGGGAGTCTTTCTTTGCTCAGATTCATCAAATCAGGATAATTCTGAACTTTTATCTTCCGGTGCAGATGAAATTTTATTACTTCATCATCCAGCTTTTCAAAACTACAATCCTCTTCTTTATACAAATGCAATTGTACCCATCTGTAAAAAAGAAATGCCCTCCATTTTTCTCTTCCCAGCAACTGAAATGGGTAGAGATTTAGCCCCACGGATTGCCACTGAACTACAAACTGGTTTAACGGCAGATTGCACCGAATTGTCAATGGATGCTGAAAATGGTCTTTTAATCCAAACCAGACCCGCATGGGATGGTAATTTAATGGCAAGCATTATATGCCCCATTCGCAGACCACAAATGGCAACAATCCGGCCCCATGTTTTCCCCTTACCGGAAAATGTTGCTAGAGAGTGCACAGTTCGAGTTGAGCAGATCGATCACATTACGAATCCCCCGGAAAAAATCGTAGAAAGATCCTCTATTCAAAGTTCTTTTCCCGATTTAGAAAAACAAAATATTGTCATAGGCATTGGCAGAGGAATCGGTACAAAAGAAAATCTCGCTCTTGTTTGTGATTTTGCAAGAAGTATTCATGCTGGTATCGGATGCTCCAGACCATTGGTTGATAACGGTTGGTTGCCACATGAAGTACAAGTAGGAATGTCTGGAAAAGCAATTGCACCAAAAGTATATATTGCCCTTGGAATTTCCGGTTCTGTACAACATTTAGTGGGCATGCAATCCAGCGAATACATTATAGCCGTTAACAAAGATGAGAATGCTCCTATCTTCCAACATTCCCATCTTTCCTTAGTAGGTGACATTAAGAAAATGCTACCGGTTATAAAAGATCTCATTGAGAAAAAGACAGGTCAATAATGAAAAAAGTGCAAAAATTTTTCCTTTCTCTCCTTTGTGCGTCTTTATTCCTCATCCCCATTACTGCAATGGCGGATACAGCAATTCATGTTCACAATGCTACCGATCAGGTAACAGGCTTCACGTTTGATTCTGCTATTGAAAGTGGTTTGATCTATATCAACCCAAAAGGCTTGCAAAAAAAAGCAATATGGTTTCAGGATAATCCCTCCATTGAGTGGTCTTCCCGCTATGGCAGTGTTACATTTAATCAATGGGGACAAGATTTTCCTTATGCAGGGATGAACGAAAAAGGGCTTTGTATCGTTCGTGTATCAGAAGACTCTTCTGAGACTGCCTCACTTCAAAACTCTATCCTTGGTTTGCAATGGATTCAATATCACCTTGACCAATATGGATCCGTGCAAGAATTGCTTGATCAACCCTTGACCATTCCCTCTTTTTCTTATTTCGGACCCATGCACTATCTTGTATCTGATCCCTCCAACCAGACAGTCGTTATCGAGTTTCAAAATGGGGAACCGGTTGTTTACAACTCTGTGGATACCAATACTTTTTGGCCAGTTTTAACTGAAATACCCTATCAAAAAGGAATTGATACACTTTTATCCCCACCGGAAATTGCAAAAGAAGCTACAACCCCACTGGATCGTTTTGTAAAAATGGCTGCATTAATAGCAAATTGGAATCAAAATGAAGAAGGGTCGTTGTATCTTCGCGCTTTTGATATGCTTCTGAATGCTGCAACTGGCGAAACAAAGTGGAATATTTTGTTCCATTTAAACGAAAGAAGTATCTATTTTCGTACGTTTTCTCATGATCGAATAAAAATTATTTCATTTTCAAGCTTGGACTTTTCATGCGAAAAACCAATTCGATACTGGTCTGTCGATTTACAAGAACCCGGCGATATCAGCAGTCTTTTTCGAAATAAAGCTGTCAAACCTGATGCATCCTGGGAATCCATTCATCTCCTACCCATCAATACCCAATTTGGAAATCCGTTTTCCTTATCGGAGATGCAGACCATTACACAGTTTCCATATAGTTTTACATGCAACATGAAGGATATTCCCACAACAGATGCAGATCGCCTGCAGAAATACGCTCTTTGGTGGATAGCTATTACAGCCACCTTAGCAGCAATCTTATTCATTGTAAAAGGAATGAAAAACCGCAAAAAATCTCTTGAAAACCAATCCAAAATGGGCGATCAAAAACCCAAAGAAATGTACAAAAAATATAAAAACACAATCAAGAAGAAGTCAAAAAGGAAAAAGTAATGATCGGACTTGTATTGGAAGGCGGCGGAGCAAAGGGATCATATCATGCAGGAGCATATAAAGCTCTGGTAGAGAATGATTTAATTCCTGATGCCGTTGTTGGCACTTCCATTGGAGCTCTTAATGGTGCATTGATTGCACAGGGAGACTGGAAGATCATGGTTGACCTATGGTCGGATATGTCCTTATCAAAAATCCTAGACATTGACCAAAAGCAGATTGATCGACTCAAAAAAAATGAATTCAGCATTGAAAGTTTTCGATACTTTGGAAAGATTCTACACCGATCTCTTGAAGAAGAAGGTTTAGACACCTCTCGGATCCGATCTCTTCTTGATTCCATCATCGACGAAGAAAAACTTCGTAACAGTCCTGTTGATTTTGGCTTGGTTACCGTATCCATTTCTGAATTCAAACCGTATGAAGTTTTTAAGAAAGACATTCCCCCCGGACAGCTCATTGATTATCTTATGGCAAGTTCAAATTTCCCCATTTTTCAAAGGCAAGTCATTGATGGTAAAAAGTTTATTGACGGTGGAGTATATGACAATACTCCTGTTGATTTACTCCGAAACAAAGGCTTTGATCATATAATTGTCGTCAGAACTCATGGCCTAGGATTGAATAGAACTACCACAGTCAAAAATGCAAAACTAACCATTATCGATTCCGATTCCAATCTGGGAGGAACTCTGGATTTCTCAAAAGAAAACTGCAATAAAAACCTTGAGCTTGGTTATTACGATGCTCTAAAAGCTATTCGACCACTGTATGGAAGATGTTACTATTTTGAACCTTATCGAAACGAACCATACATCATTGAGCAACTGCTGCAAATGTCTGAAACCGTTGTCAATGATCTGGCAATGAAAATTGGAGTTCACAAAGAGTATTCACACGCAAGAAAAATACTAGAGGGAATCATTCCTGTTTTAGCTGATCTTATTGATGCCCCCAGGAGTGCTACATACGAAGAAATCCTGGAATTTATCTGCGAAGAAGCAGCTAAAAAGATAAAACTCAATCGTTTTCAGATTTACACATTGCCAGAGATGATTGAAAAAATCCAATCCAACTATCAAGTAACGCCTCAAAAAATACTCCAAAAATGGTATACAATGCCATTAAAGAATGATTTATTTCGAAAAGCATTCAAAGATCAAATTCTGGAAGAAGTAATCAAAAAAATGTTTCAAGTGAACCATTCTTCTCCCAGCTAGGATAAAAAAAAATGCCATATGTGAACTTAAGTGGATCAAGTCGTCCAACGTATTTCGACGGCGATGTAGTAGAATGGATGGGGATTTTTGTTCCTTCCTTGCTCATGTGTTTGTTAACTCTTGGATTAGCGTATCCATATGCTCGGTGCTTTTTTCTAACCTGGTATATTGATTGTTTTGTAGTAGATGGAAAAAGACTGTCTTTTACAGGTACATGGAAAGAATTTTATCCGGTATGGTTAAAAGAAATCCTGATCACAATCCTAACGGTAGGAATATATTTCCCCTGGATGTATATTCACCTACGAAAATGGGAAACGTCTCATATTTCTTCATCTCAAGACTAATCAGGTCCTACTTCTTAATTTGTCCTTCCCGTAACACTTTATAGCTTCCATCAGGTAAAAAGGAAATGACAGCAGATGCCTGATTTTGTTTTCCCTTTTTGGGGAGATCTAGGATGAGAGCTTTTTCACCAAACTCTGCTTGTGCCTGATGAGCATTTTCCAGAGGAGCTTGATTGCTGATATTTGCGCTAGTTGTGACAAATGGAAAAGGAAGGTACGGAAGAAAATCAAGTAGCATCTCATCTTCTGGTATGCGGATTCCAATAGTTTCTTGCGGCAAACTTGGGGATAGATACACTCCTTCTCCAATAGCAGGAAAAACCCCCGTTAAAGCTCCAGGCCAATTTTTTTGAATCAGTGGGTGCTGGAGAAGTTTTGGATCTACAATATATTTTTCTGCTTCTTCTATAGATGAAACAAACAGTATTAGGGGCTTTGTCTCCTCTCTTTGTTTCATCCGAAAAAGATTGTATACAGCCTGTTGATTTTGCCCGTTAACCCCAATGCCCATCACGGTATCTGTCGGGAAAATAATAGGTTTTTCTTGTTGAAGCCAAGATTTACAGAAGTCCTTTTCCAAAGAGGAAAGACGAGGGGGGTTTTCAATTGTGAGGATCAATGCGTTTAATTCCCAAGAAAATTCTTTTTCAACATCACTTTTTCTTTGCCTGCCAAAATTCGTTTTATATTTTCGCGGTGCTGCCAAAGAGTTAATCCACAAAAGAACACAGCAAAAAGAATTCCCCAAAAACTATGTTTAAAAAGAACAAACCAAAGAATCATCGATAAAACAGAGACAATGGATGCTAGTGAGACATATCCCCATATCATGAGTACAAGTACCCAAACTACAACCATCAAAAGAGCTATGCTAACATCATACACAAAAACCAAACCAATCAGTGTGGACATCCCTTTCCCGCCAGTAAAACCCAGAAAACAGGAAAAATCATGACCAATAATACTAAGAGAAACAGCTACCAGTAAAATGTCTCTATACAGAGATGCCATGCCTGGAAATAACCAAACAGCAATCAAAAAGGGGAGAATTCCTTTGGATATATCAAGCAAAAAGGAGAGAATTCCCCATTTCAAACCTAAAACTCGAGTAATATTGGTTGCTCCAATATTTCCAGACCCTTTTTCTCGAATATCAATTTTATGCAATAAATATGCAATGATGAAACCAAAAGGAATGCTCCCATAGATATAGGATGCAATAGCTAAGAAAATGATATGCAGGGTATCAATCATAGTATCCTCCACAAACTCTGTTAAAACCAGCGAGATCTTTAATTAAAAAACAATCATGAAATCCACATGCTTCCATAATATCAAAACATGACTCAGAAATGATGTCACAAATTTCAAATACTAGCATTCCACCCTTCTTCAGATGATTTCTAGATGTGGGTATAAAACGTCGAATGAATGACATTCCGTCTTCTCCCCCATCCAGCGCCATCAAAGGTTCTTTTTGAACATCAAGAGAAAGAGATGGCAGTGTTGGGGTTGGAATATAGGGTGGATTGGAAACAATCAAATCATAGCTTTTTGTCACTTGATCAAATTGATCACTTTGAAACAGATGAATACGGTTTTGAAGATGATATCTATCTCGATTCAATTTGGCAACATCCAATGCATTTGAAGAAGAATCTGTTGCATCAATGGTAGCCCGGGGAAAACTCATGCCTATTGCCACTGCAATCGCGCCCGATCCAGTTGCCATATCCAAAACATCAGCTTGAGGGAGGGGTGTTAAGAATTCCATTGCTTTCTCAATGAGAATCTCTGTTTCTGGTCTCGGAATCAAAACTCTTTCGTCAACAAAAAGTGTAGTATTATAGAAGCATCGTTCACCTGTAATATACGATATAGGTCGGCCCTTCTGTCTTTGTTGAAGAAAATCAGTAAACGTAGCATGCTGCTCCGCAAGAATGGTTTCATCCAAAGAAGCGTAGAGTTCTGAACGATCTTTGTTTGTTGCCTTCATCAATAAAATCTCGGCTTCCAAACGGGCATCTTGAGTCTTGAGAATACCTATCCCAGATTGTAATACATCATGCAATTTCAAGGTATTCAATGCATTATGAACCTGAAGTTTGTTCTTTATTCCAGGCGAGCTGTAAGGCCTCAACAAATTCATCCATATCCCCGTTCATGATCTGAGGTAAATTGTGGGAACTGTACCCAATCCGGTGATCTGTCACCCGGTTTTGTGGGTAATTGTACGTACGAATTTTTTCATTTCGATTGCCCCAGCCTACTTGAGATTTTCGGGCTTGTGCCTCTTCGTCTCGTATTCTTTGTTTTTCAACATCCAATAAACGCGTATGAAGAATCTTCATTGCACGTAGTTTATTTTGGAGTTTTGATCGTTCGTCTTGGCAAACAACTACTGTATTCGTAGGTAAATGTGTAATTCGAATCGCAGTTTCATTTTTTTGAACATTTTGGCCGCCATGTCCAGAAGCATTAAATACATCGATTCTAATATCATCTGGATTGATATCGATATCTGCTTCTTCCGCTTCTGTCATCACAGCAACAGTGACGGTTGATGTATGAATCCGACCACCTGATTCAGTGGTGGGAACACGCTGTACGCGGTGAACTCCAGACTCAAATTTGAAATACTTACGGGCATAGTGACCTGCAATTTCAAAGATAATTTCCTTAAACCCTCCAATGCCAATTTCATTAGAGGACATGACATCTACTTTGCACCCTTTGGAAACTGCATAATTGAAATACATGCGATATAGATCAGCAGCAAATAATGCCGCTTCGTTTCCACCGGCAGCAGCCCGAATTTCAATAATAACATTCTTTTGATCATCTGGATCTTCTGGTACAAGAAGGTCTTTTATAGAGGTGAGTAACTGTTCTTTTTTCTGAAGCAGTTTCTCCAATTCCAATTCCAGTTCTTTTTTTTCACCTGCATCCGACTCTTCTTTCATGAGAATGGTAAACTCTTCAATGTCATTTTCAAGAGACTGATACTCATGATATGCCTCAGAATATGGTTTAAGTGCTCTCTCCTTCTTCCCCAACTCGGCCACTTTTTTTTGATCTTCCAGCACAGTTGGATCAGATAAAGAAACTAAAACTTCCTGATACTCTTTTTCAAACTGCTCTAATTTTTCTATCATGCTTTAGTAGTTTTGGGTTGTTGGAGTGAAATACTTTCCAAGAATTTTTCGTTAGATGGGCTTTCTTTCATCCATTTGATTAATCTTTCTAAAGCTTCAGAATTTTCCAGGTTGGATAAAAACTTACGTACCATCCAGATTCTTCGCAGCTCATCGCCATCATACAGAAGCTCTTCTCTTCGGGTTGAAGATCGAGAGATATCCAAAGCGGGAAATACTCTTTTTTCCGAGAGTTTTCTTTCCAAAACAAGCTCCATATTACCGGTGCCTTTGAATTCTTCGTAAATGATTTCGTCCATTTTGGAACCAGTTTCAATTAAGGCTGTAGCTAATATTGTGAGGCTTCCTCCTCCATCAATGTTACGTGCAGCTCCTAAAAACTTTTTTGGTCCGTGTATGGCAGCTGTATCCAATCCACCTGTCAAGGTTCTTCCTGAAGGCGTGCAAGAAAGGTTATATGCTCTTGTCAAACGGGTAATTCCGTCTAAAAGAATAACGACATCCTTTTTCATTTCTACTAAACGTTTGGCTCTATTTAGTGCCAATTCAACGACTCGGATGTGATTTTCTGGTAGTTGATCAAAGGTAGAGGAGATAATGTCTGCTTTGACAGATCGTTTCATATCTGTAACTTCTTCTGGGCGTTCGTCGATGAGCAAAATCATGAGATATGCTTCGGGATTATTCTTTGCAATTCCTTGGGCAATCCGTTTGATGACGGTAGTTTTTCCTGCTTTTGGTGGAGAAACAATCAATCCCCTTTGTCCTTTTCCCAGGGGAGCAATCAATTCAATGAGACGATTGGTGACATTGGCTGTTTCAACTGAAGCAGACAAGCGAAATCTTTCCAGTGGGAAGATAGGGGTAAGGTCTTCGAATCGCTGACGATTGATGATGGAAGTAGGGTGTGCTTTATTGATAGAATCAATGGTAGTTAATGCACTGTATTTTTCTTTTTCGTTTCGGGGATTTCTCATCCGACCTTCAATATAGTCTCCCGGACGAAGGCCAAGTTTTTTAATCAAAGAGGGATGCACATAGATATCAGAAGTATCCGGAATGTATTTTGGAGAACGTAAAAATCCGTAACCATCGGGGTGAACATCCAATACACCGCGTGCAGTAGGTTTTGAAGTAGGATGATCTTGCTTTGCATAGGAAGACGGTTCATGGTGAGTAGTATGGACTCTGCTGGTTTCAGAAGTGTATTCCTCCGGTTCCATTTCTTTTTCATCTGTAGGAGGCTTTTCAACTGGAATTTGTTTTTTTGGTGCGTGTTCCTCTTTAGTGATCTTTTTTGTAGCTTCTTTTGTAGCTTCTTTGGTTTCTTTCTTTTCTTCTTTAACAGGTGTTTCTTTTGACTCTTTTGGTGTATCTTTTTTTGGAGAGTCTGTGGCACTTTTCTCTTTTGAGGAGGCCTTGGAAGGTTTGGTTTTCTTCTTTTCTGGTTCTTCAGGAAGAGGTTTCCCCTCTTTTAATGCCATAATGGCATCAATAAGTTCTTGCTTTTTAAAGCGAGTATATCGTAGAACTTTGATTTCACGAGCAATCTGATATAGTTCGCGAGCTCGTAATGAATCTAAATATTCTCTTGTTAGGGATTCTAAGTTAAACATAGCTTACCTCCAAAGGTTGCTTATTTTAATTCAGTTGAGACTTGATCAATGATTTCGTTGCACAATCGATCAGCATGCGTATTTTTTTCTCTTGGAATGTGAACAAATTTCACACAGCGAAATGATCGCAAAAGGTCCATGATATTCTTGTAGATTGGAAACAAATCTTGGCTTTTCACTTTCCATACATGGTTACACTGGTTCACAACCAAGAGGCTATCACTAAAAAGGGTAATGTTGTCATAGTTCTCTTTTTGGCATTTTTCTAAGGCCAATAAAACAGCTGTATACTCTGCAAAATTGTTCGTCTGGATACCAAGAAATTTACCATATTCATGTAAAACGGTGTCATTTTCTTGAATAATATATGCACAGCTAGCCAAACCGGGATTGCTCCGACTAGCACCATCAGTATAGACGTTAGTCATTCTTTCTCACAATGATCCTGTTGCAACTCTCACAATAAAAGATCTGATCGGGATTTTTAAGAATAGAATCAATGAGTCTTTGTGATAAGGTCGTCCCGCACCCAGAACAATGATTTTCCTGAATAAAGACAACAGCCATCTGTTGCCCTCTGGAAAAAGAGTTGTCGAATTCATTGATCAAATCCTCTGGAATCGATTCGCGTGACTGCAGAATGTCTTTCTCAATAGCAGAAATCTCCGATACAATCTCTTGGCTTCTAGCTTTTGTAAAAGCCTTTTCTTTTTGAAAATCCATTTTTAAGCGTTGAAACTCTGTGTTCAAATTGCAAAAATCCTTTTGTTCAATATCAATCTGATTCATGACTTCAATCATTTCTGATTCGATGTTGGAAATATTTTCTTTCAAAATGGTTACTTTTTTTTGTAAATCGGATAATTGTTTCGGATTTTTAGAAGCTTCACCTGAAAACATCGCTTTCGTATACTCTTGCTCTTTGTATTCCAAATCTTTCATGTGATTTTCTTTTTCTTTCAATAAAGATTGCAAAGTCTGGAGAGATTCTTGTGCTTTTTTCCACTGTACAAACTTTCGTTTTGTACTTTCTTCTACATTGGAAAAATTGTGCTTGATTTGCTTATCTTCTCTTTTCAACTCATTCAAACGATCATACTTCATCTGCAAGTGGTATAAATTTAATAGTTTATTCATCGATTTTATGGGTATGGGCCCTGAAGGACTCGAACCTCCGACCCGCTGGTTATGAGCCAGCTGCTCTAACCAACTGAGCTAAGGGCCCGATTAAACCTCCAATGAAATGAATTCATGGCGAATACAAATTTAGTAGTTTTTCTTTTTTTGTCAAATGCTTCAAAAAATTGACAAAGAGGAGTGAATACATTTTAATAAGTTTTATTCTAAGCAAAAGAGGTAATGTAAGAATATGAAGAAAAATCGATTTTTTCGTCTATTGATGAGTACATTCTTTCTGTTTTTTATGCCTACAATTGCCCATGCAGCAGAAGCGGCAAACCCCGCTGCCAACACCACTCAGATATGGATTGCGATCGCCATCCTCATTGTTGCAGCAGTTTTGTTTCTAACCGAAGCAATTCCTCTTGTTGCCACTTCTATGCTTGTCCCGTTTTTGCTCGTAATCTTCCAGATTGCCAATTTTAAAGAAGCTTTTTCGGGCTTTTCTGATCAGTGGGTACTGCTCTTTCTCTTTATGTTCATTATTGGGGATTCGTTATTTCAAGTGGGTGTTGCCGATAAAATCGGTCACTCCATTATTCGGGTAGCAAAAAATAATGAAACACGGTTAATTATTTATGTCATGCTTGTTGCAGGATTAATGTCTGCATTCCTAAGCAATACCGGAACTGCAGCTTGCTTGCTTCCCATCATGCTTGCTATCTCGAAAAACAGCGGTATCTCTGTAAAAAAACTTCTTATTCCAATGGCTTTTGCTACCTCACTTGGAGGAGCAATGACCCTGATTGGTACACCTCCTAATGGGATTGTTCAATCCACCTATGGGGGTAGCGGGGGTACGTTTGCCTTCTTCGATTTTGGAAAAGTTTCCATCTTTATTTTCATCATTGGTATCATTTTCATGGTTACCATTGGTAAAAAAATACTGGCAAAAATTGATCAACAAACCTCCAACAAACAAAAAGCCGAATTGGATGCTGATATCGATGTAAAACCAGCAGTTCAATTCAACCGTAAAAAAGCCCCAATCGCAATTGCCACTTTTGTTTTGGTGATTGTTTTCATGATCATGGATCCACTATGGGAAAAATTCTTCCCATCTGTTGCTGACTTCTTCGGAAGCATCCCATTGGTAGCATATTCCGTAATTGGAGCAGTTGTCATTCTGGCAACTAAAGTTGTCACCGTCAAACAAGCATTTAAAGCAGTTGACTGGACGACCATCTTCCTATTTGCTGGTATGCTTTCTATGAAACCTGCCCTGGTTAACTCAGGTGCAGCCGAATTTATTGGCAAAGCAATCATTCAACACACCGGAGGCTTGGGAATCAATCCCAACTATGCCGTGTTAGTCGCTCTCATTATTGTAAGCGTCATCGTAACAAATTTTATGTCCAACACTGCTACAGCAGCATTGTTTGCCCCAATTGCCCTGGAGGTTGGAGTATTATTGGGTTGTAGTCCTGCGCCACTCCTTATGGGTGTCGGCTTAGCAACCTCTGCATGCTTCCTAACACCTGTTGCAACTCCACCTAACACTTTGGTTCTTGGACCTGGACGATATACCTTCATGGACTATGTCAAATCGGGATGGCTCCTGCAACTGATTGTAGTGATCCTTCTTGTTCTCCTTATCCCTCTCTTCTTCCCCTTCATGCCCTAATTAGTCCATTCCATTAAGATTTTAAATCCCATCGGAAATTTTCTTCCGGTGGGATTTTTTTTTCGCACCCTGTAGGAATTATGTATAATAGAGCCAAACTTAAACTACAGGAAGTGATGATTATGCCACAATGGAATTTAACAAGACTTTACACATCTTTGGACGATGAAAAACTCCAGCAAGACTTGCAAGAATCCGTCCAGGGTGCAAAAAATATTCAGCAAAAATATTCTCCTCTCCTGCAAAATCCTCATCTAGAAGCTTCTACTTTTCGTCAATTTTTAGAAGAAACAGAAAAAATACTGGACAAGGGCTATATTGCCTTCCAGTTTGCCAATCTATCCTATGCTTCTTGTACATCAGATGAAAAAGCACAGCGAATTTTTTCTAAAGCATTAGATGCCATCACAGAAATTGATTCTGCTTTGTCGTTTTGGAAGCCCATGATGTCAGAACACAATGCTGCAGTACTCCAGACTCTTATGGATCACCCACAATTAACAGAATACCGTCACGTTTTACAACTTATTGTTGAATCCAAAAAGCACATATTGAAAGAAAATGAAGAGCGTCTTCTGTCCACATTTTCCAATTCTTCTCGTAAAGCTTTTGGTAATTTGTATGACGCCGTCACAAATGCATACGAGTTTCAAATCACACTAGATGGAAAAGAACAAACCATGACTGGACCTCAGATACGTTCATTGCGATTACACTCTGATGTCTCAGTTCGACGTGATTCAATGAAAATTTTCTTCCAGCGATATGCAAACGATAAAATCGTACTGGAAAAAACCTACAATGCGATTGCTAAACACTACGATACCGAATCACGAATTCGCAATTTCACCCAACCCATACACATGAGAAATCTAGACAATGAAGTTGAAAATTCAATTGTTGACACACTTGTAGAAACTACATCAAACCATACACATGTCCTTCAAAACTATTATGAATGGAAAAGTAAAAAATTAGGAATTCCTTTAACTCTGGCCGACATCTATGCTCCACTTAAACCCGTTGATACAAAAATTTCCTTTGATGAAGCAAAAGATATCGTGCTGAAAGCATATCACCAGTTCGATCCAGAAATTGGTGCGATTGCTGCTTCCTTTTTTGAAGATGAACGAATTGATTCTGATATTCGAAAAGGCAAACGCGGAGGAGCTTTTTGTTCCTATGTAATTCCCAATAAAAAACCATTTGTTCTTCTAAACTATACCGGTACAATGCGAGATGTTATGACTCTTGCCCACGAATTAGGTCATGGTATCCATGGCACTTTATCTTCTGAGCAAAACTTCTGGAATTACCACACACCACTCACCATGGCAGAAGTAGCCTCCGTATTTGGTGAAATGATTGTCATGGATTCAGTTTTACCTTTGCTTCCATCAGAAGAAAAAAATTCGTTTATTGCATCCAAAATTGAAGATATGTTTGCAACCATGTTCCGGCAGAATATGTTCTGTCGTTTTGAAATAGCCTCTCATAAGACTATCCAAGAAAATGGTAGTGCAAGTTTTGAGGAGTTGTCCGAAATCTATCACAAAGAATTACAACAGGTTTTTGGTTCTACGGTAGAAATCCCCAGTGAGTATAAAGCAGAGTGGGCATCCATTCCCCATATTTTTAGTGTACCTTTTTATGTGTATGCCTACAATTTTGCCAATTTGCTTGTAATCGCCCTGTATCAAAAATTTAAAGAAGAGGGTTCTTCGTTTGTACCAATGTACAAGACTCTTTTGCAAAGCGGTGGTAAACAATCTCCCAAAGAACTACTATCTCCTTTAGGTATCCAGTTGGATTCTGCTGATTTTTGGAAAAAAGGATTTGCATACGTATCCGACAATCTCATTCGATCCCTTGAATAGATTTCTATGAAAGAGCAGATTCATTTTTCAATATTGCACACTGATGCCTCTACGAATGCCAGAATCACAACATTTGAAACTCATCATGGTGTTTTAGAAACCCCTGTTTTTATGCCTGTAGGTACCTGTGCTACGGTCAAAGCTTGCACCGTAGATCAGCTTTACGATATTGGAATTCCTATCATTCTCTCCAACACCTATCATCTTTATTTACAACCCGGAGATTCTATTGTTCGTGAAGCTGGCGGATTACATTCTTTTATGAATTGGGATCGCATCATTCTTACCGACTCTGGAGGATTTCAAATTTTCTCTTTATCCCAAATGAGTAAAATTCATCCCAATGGAGTCGAGTTTAAATCCTTTCGAGATGGTTCCTCCCACTTTTTTACTCCTGAAAAAACCATCGCCATCCAGAAAAATTTAGGGTCCGATATTATGATGCCTTTAGACATATGTACCAAATTTGGTACCCCGCAGAAAGAAGTTGAACAATCGAGTAAAACAACAGTGCAATGGGCAAAAATGGCCAAAGAAGCAGCAAAAGAAAATGAAAACCAGATTTTGTTTGGAATTGTGCAGGGAGGTTTTCAAGTACAAAGTCGCCAAGAATGTATGGAGCAATTGAAAGAAATTGGTTTTCCTGGGTATTCTATAGGATCTTTAAGCGTTGGAGAACCCCGAGAAATCTTTGAAGAAATCACAGAACATCTTGCACCCCAGCTGAGTAACAGTCCTGTTTATCTGATGGGAGTGGGAGATCCTTATCGAATCCTAACTGCCATCGGCATGGGGGTAGATATGTTTGACTGCGTTCTTCCCACTCGAATTGCACGAAATCGAACTTTATTTACGCGTGGGGGACGAATTACCCTAACCAATAAACGTTTTGAAAAAGATTTTCAGCCTGTAGAAGACACCTGCGAGTGTTACACATGTAAAAATTATTCCAGAGCGTATCTTCGACACCTGTATAAATCAGATGAAATTCTTGCATCCACTTTGGGCAGTATACATAATTTGCACTTTTTACACCAAATGATAGAAGATGCCAAAAAGGCTATCCGCAATAATACCTACCAGCAATTTATGTCTTCGTTTTTAAGCTCCTATGAAGAAGGAGAAAAACTTCGACAGCAAGAGAAGGGATAAGACATGATTACATTAAAACAAGTGCAAGCAGTAAAAGATATTCAAGAACTAATACAGAAAGCCGATGAATATCTTGGAGCATTGGGTTTTACCGATCACGGTATGAACCACATTGAAATGGTAACCAGAAGAGCTCTTATGTTGGCAGATAAATTGTCTTTCACTGATGAAGAAAAAGAACTTGTTGGGATCTCCGCCTATATGCACGATATTGGAAATCTGACGGGTAGGCACAGTCACTCTGTTGCTGGTTCCATTATGGCGTTTCAGCTTTTACGAGAACTGCATGTAGATGTCACACACATCAGCAAGATCATGACTGCAATAGCAAATCATGATGAATCCAACAGTGAGATAACAGACAGTATATCTGCCGTATTGATTATCGCCGATAAATCTGATGTCCGACAAAGCCGTGTTCGAGAAAAAAACCGCAGCAAATTTGATATTCATGATCGAGTCAACTTCGCCGTGCAAAGCTCCTCATTAGTAGTCATCAATGGAAACAAAGAGATTTGGCTCAATTTGGAAATTGACACTTCTCTCTCTCCAATGATGGATTATTTTGAAATTTTTTTAAGCCGCATGCTTTTGTCTAAAAAAGCAGCTGCCAAACTAGGCTATCAATTTCACTTAAAAATTAATAGCAGTATATTGGCATAAGGAGGCCATATGAATCACGTAAGTTACCTTTTCCCTGGTCAGGGTTCTCAGTATATGGGAATGTTGGAAAAAGTACCAAAAACTTCTTCTATAAACAAGTTTTTGGAAACCTTCCAAAAGGAAATGGGGAAATCGATTGATTCCTTTACAGAAGAAGAAATTCAACGCACCCAATACACACAACCAATTCTATATACCCTCAGCGCATGCTATCTTCACTGGATAAGAGAAAATAATCCTCCTCCTTCTTTTTTAGCGGGTCACAGCTTAGGTGAAATATCCGCTCTGTATGCTGGTGGTGTAGTTTCTTTTGAAGAGGGATTGTCTATAACAATCTATCGAGGAAGAATCATGTACGAGGTTACCACGGATACTCCTGGTGGAATGTGTGCTGTTATAGGGCTTTCCATTGAACAAGTAAACATGCTATGTAAGCAATTGCAGAAATTTGGTGTAGCAGAAGCAGTGAATATAAATGCAAAAAATCAAATTGTCATTTCTGGATCTTCTGAAGCAATGGAACAAGCACCTTCTCTTGCAAAAGAAATGGGAGCACGCATGTGTATTCCCTTAAAAGTTTCTGCTCCATTCCATTCTTCTCTCATGAAGCCCATTGAAGAAAAATTCTCAACTTTTCTACAAGAATTTACTTTTCATGATGCTTCGATCCCAATTGTGCAAAATGTGGATGCACAACCCCATCAGGCTGCTTCAATGCTGAAATACAATTTAATCCAGCAACTATCCCATCCAGTTTTATGGATTCACTCCATTGATATGATGGCATCCAAAGGAGTTAGAGAAGCACTGGAAATTGGACCGAAAAACGTACTGTCCGGTTTATGTAGAGGAACTCAAATTCAGTGTACCCCAGTTGAGTCCATGATAGGATAAAGAACAAATAGTTTGGGTCTTACGGTATCCCTCGTAGGACCCAGATCCCAAACAACCCAATCAAAGCCACATTGATAACTGCACTAATTCGCCCTTTAAGCAAAAAACGAACCCCATAAAGTATGAAAAGAACTGCAATAAAAACAAAGATTTTTATTTGCCCCAAGCTTGCCCCAAGGTATACTTCAAAAGAGCTAAGATAGTGAATTAAGAGCATTGTTCCACAGAAAATTAAGAAAACTCCCCAAAATACTCCCTCTGGAAAAGTATTGGTGAAAATCCGTATGATTTCTGTGATAAAAAAAGTTAAAATCCACAGTATAAATATCCAGTTCCATATTGATACGCCTAGTATTGCCATTTTTTTCTCCTATTTAAGAAGGATCGTCTGAAGAAATTTCTCGGGCTTTGCCTTTAATCTCATCATCTCTTGAGAATGATTTTGCATCGGAGTCTTCGTTTCTTGTAAAAAACTCCTTATGAATCGGAATAGAAAGAATAGCGATTGTATATAGAAGAGAAAAAACGAAAAATCCAAAAAAACCGACAAAGTAATAGGCTAGTAAAACACATGCAACTATAAGAATCCGAAGAAGAATAGAGGGAATCCTCAAAAATTCTGCAATTCCCCCTAAAACTCCTGCAAAAACTCTATCGGTTCTTGATCGGTACAAAGCCCTCATGCAACCTTATCCGTAATAACGATCATCATCATACAATCGTCCAAATGGTTGTATGGGAATGATCAACCATGCAACGATATATGCTATGATTAAAACACCATTGGTAAGTAGCGTGATGATAACAAACAAAAGTCGCACCAGAGAGATATCAAGTGACCACCCGAAGTATTGTACAATTCCTGCAATAACTCCTCCGAAAATGGCATTTTTCCTGCTACGATATAATTTCTTCTTCATGAATGGATTCCTTTCTAGTAGGATTTTGTACCTTAGTAAAGGTAAACATATTTGTCTTGTAATCAACAAGTATGGTGTCAAATGGAACAATTTCACGGGTAAGGATCTTGTTGGACAAAGGATTTGTGATTTCATTTTGAATCACTCTCTTAAGAGGTCTGGCTCCGTATACAGGATCATAACCAAGGTCTGCTATTTCTTGGACTGCTGCATCTGAAAATTGTATTTGTATGTGCTGCTGTGCAACTCTTTTTTGAATGATTTCCAGCTGAATTTTTACAATCTCTTTGATCTGTTCTCTTTCTAAACGGTGGAAAAGAATGATTTCGTCAATCCTATTCAAAAACTCAGGTCGAAATTGATCGCGTAGAAGTTTCATGGTGTTGTCCCGCATTTGATCGTGAGATAGGTGTTCATCCTGTAAAAACTGACTTCCGACATTGGATGTCATAATGATGACAGTATTTCGAAAATCCACCGTCCGACCTTGACCATCGGTTAGTCTTCCATCGTCAAGAATCTGTAGCAATGTATTGAAAACATCCGGATGAGCTTTTTCGATTTCATCCAGCAGAACCACACTATAAGGACGTCTTCTGACTAGTTCAGTCAGTTGACCACCCTCTTCATATCCTACATATCCAGGAGGAGCCCCGATCAATCGGGATACAGAATACTTCTCCATATACTCACTCATGTCAATTCGTACCATGGCTTGATCATCATCAAAAAGAAACATTGCCAGTGATTTTGCCAGTTCAGTCTTTCCAACTCCTGTAGGACCTAGGAACATAAAAGAACCAATGGGTTTATTTGGATCGGATAATCCGCTTCTAGATCTGCGAACAGCATTCGCTACCGCACTGATTGCTTCATCTTGTCCGACAACTCTATCGTGCAAGCGCGTTTCCATTTTGATCAGTTTCTCAGTTTCAGTTTCTACAAGCTTCGATACAGGAATTCCTGTCCAATGAGACACTACTCCAGCAATGTCGTTATCCACTACTTGCTCAACTACCATTCTTTGATGATCAGGAATCTGGTCTAACTTTTGACTGTATTGTTTTAATTCTTCTTCTTTTTGAATAATTTTCCCGTATTTCAGTTCTGCTGCCTTATCCCAGTCTCCTCTCATTTCCGCTTGTTTTTCTTCATTTTTCATACGATCAATCTCGCTCTTGCATTCACGAATATGATTCAAAATTTCTTTTTCAGACTCCCAGCGTACTCTGAGTGCATCGGCTTTCTCTTTTAGTTCCCGATGATCTTTTTCGAGTGCTTCAATGCGTCTTTTTGATTCTGGATCTTTATCTTTGGACAATGCCTTTTTTTCAATTTCATATTGTCTGATTTTTCGTTCAATTTCATCCAGTTCGATTGGAGAGCTATCAATTTCCATTCGTAATCGAGATGCAGCTTCGTCCACAAGGTCTATGGCTTTATCTGGTAAAAAGCGATCGGATATATATCGGTCCGATAATTCTGCGGCAGCAATAATAGCAGAATCTCTTATTTTCACTCCATGATGAACTTCATATCGTTCCTTTAAACCTCGCAGGATAGCAATGGTGTCTTTGACACTTGGTTCTCCTACATAAACTGGTTGAAAACGTCTTTCAAGGGCGGAGTCTTTTTCGATCTTTTTTCGATATTCATTCAGTGTGGTTGCCCCAATGGCACGTAGCTCTCCTCTGGCCAGAGATGGTTTCAACAAATTTGCTGCATCCATAGAGCCTTCTGCATTTCCAGCTCCTACCAAAGTGTGAATCTCATCAATAAAAAGAATAACCTGTCCATTGGAGGAAACAACTTCTTTAAGAACAGCTTTTAGACGCTCCTCAAACTCTCCTCGATACTTTGCTCCTGCAACCAGTAATCCAAGATCTAGAGAAACTACTTTCTTGTTTTTTAATCCCTCAGGAACGTCACCGTCGGCAATTCTACTTGCTAATCCTTCTACAATAGCAGTTTTACCAACGCCAGGTTCTCCAATCAGAACGGGGTTATTCTTCGTTCTACGAGATAGTACCTGAATGGTACGACGAATTTCTTCATCTCTGCCAATCACAGGATCTAACTTTCCGTTTTTTGCTAATTCAGTCAGATCTTTTCCATATTTTTGCAAAGACTGGTATTTATTCTCCGGAGTTTGATCGGTAACTCGATGCGAACCGCGCAGATCTTTCAGTACGGATATAACGTGGGACTTTTCAATTCCTTGAGAACGAAAATATTCGCATAATGGTAGGGATGAGATATCTAAAATCGCTAAAAGAACATGTTCGGTTGAACTGTATTCATCGTGCAGTGATTGACTTTCGATTTGAGCCTGCTCCAAAACCATTTTCGTAGTGTCTGACATGTACACTTGAGATGTGCTCGAGATGGTTGGAAAGGTCTGTATTGTTTTTTCCAAAGATGCAGAGAGTGAAGCCAGAGCTAATCCCAGTTTTGAGAGAATTGCAGGAACTAAAGAATCGCTTTGTTGGATCATAGCAAGCAATAGATGCTCTGGCTCAATTTGCGAATTTGAGTGGGAAACTGCTTTATTTTGTGCTTCAACAAGAGCTTGTTGAAGTTTAATAGTCATTTTATCCATAGAAAACATTTATAATATCCTCCTTGTACTTTTCCGTCTTGCTAGAAGAGAAAAATTCTCACCCAGGCAACACAAGAAAACTAAGCTATTATAAATATTCCCAAAATGGTGCTATTATTTGCTCGATTGAATAAACTTTTCCCAATCTTCGTCGAATTTCTGAATTCCTTTTTCAGTTAAGGGGTGGTGCATCATTTTTTCGATGACACTAAAAGGAATTGTTGCGATATGTGCACCAGCCATGGCGGCCTGTGTTACATGCAATGGATGACGGATGCTAGCAGCAATGATTTCGGTGTCAAATTCGTAGTAATCCAAGCACTCTACAAGGTCTTCCACCAGTTGCATGCCATCGTGGCCTGTATCATCAATTCGTCCAACAAAGGGAGAAACATAGGCAGCACCAACTTTTGCAGCCAGCAGAGCTTGGTTAACCGAAAAAATCAATGTGCAATTGCAAGGAATCCCTTCTTCTGAAAGAATCTTCATAGCCTTTAAACCCTCTGCACACATAGGGATTTTGATCACGATAAAATCAGGATTAAGAGAAAACCATTTTCTGGCTTCTTTTGTCATCTCTTCAGCTGTTTTTCCAACAACTTCAACACTCACAGGACCTTGCACCAGATCAACAATAGATCGTACAATATCTTGGGAGTTCTTTCCTGCTTCTCTGCTCATTAATGTTGGGTTGGTGGTAACGCCATCCACAATACCCCATTCACAAGCTTTACGAATTTCTTCAATATTAGCAGTGTCAACAAAGATTTTCATTCTTTCCTCCAAAAATTAATAAAATTGCTAGAATGCCTCGTTTATGTATGATAATCATTTTTTCTCCAATTGGAACATTACTCAAGCCTCTACTAGAATTTTGTACCAATGATTCTTCAATCAGAGGATATTTTAAATTGTGGGTGGTGATTCCTTCTACAACATCCGTTAAGGGATACAAAGAAACATTGGTAATCAAGTGGCTGGAAATTTCAATAGGTTTTGCTCCATTAGAGATAATGATTTTTTCAAGCCCATCAATAAATTCCACACAAAAGCCTTCCATGGACAACTGTTTTGATATCGAAAGATTCATCAAAAAATGATCTGTACGCCCCCCTGACATATAAAACAAAAATATGGGAATGGAAGAAGAAAAATGAGAAATGATATACTGTGAGGCTAATTCATAGTCGGATTCATCTTTCTCTGTAGGATATAGGAGTTTTGGGATGCTTGACTGATGTAACCAATCTTGTAGATCAGGAGACAGTGAATCACAATCACCGATAAACAATTGAGGTGTAATATGATGGGAAAGTAAATAATGCAATCCCCCATCCAAGGCGATCACAAAGTCAGTGTCTGCATGAATTACAGGAAAAGCTGACTCCATTCTAGAAGGAGCAGCACCAAAACAAAGAATTCGCTCTGTTTTCATGAAGATTCAGCAATTTGTCTCAATACATCGGATGGATTGGCATGATGCACCAGATAACTGCCAATAACAATCATATCCACATTCATTTTTTTCAACTGGATGGCTTCTTTCTCTTGAATTCCCCCATCTACTTGAATAAGAAAAGAAGAGGATTGACGAACCCGTAAATTTTGTAATGTTTCAATTCGATTGAATGTGTCTTGCAAGAAGGATTGCCCTCCAAACCCTGGTTTTACACTCATCACCAATACAAAATCCAATGCTGGAAGATAAGGTTCTAGAGCAGAAATCGGGGTTTCAGGAGACATTGCTAAACCAGCCTTGATTCCTTGTTTTTGACAAAATCGAATCCACTGGTCAGCATTTGATTCTGATTCTACATGAACTGAAAACCATGTAGGAGACAGAGTAGTAAAAGCAGGGGAAACATTCATTAAGGCTGCATGTGTAGTCATGAAATGTACATCAAGAGGAATAGAAGGAAATTCTTTTTGGATCATTTCTAGCCACATAGGATTGAATGCAAAGTTGGGAACGAAATTGCCATCCATGACATCAATATGCCAATAATCAATACCTCCGCTGTGCAGAGATTCCATGACTTTATGAGCAGAAAAAAGAGGCAAGGATAGAAGCGAAGCACCAATCAGCATATAAGATCCTACGGTTTTTTAATGGTAGTTTCTTCGTTTACAACAACATTGATCGACGATTGATTTTCTGCGGGAGAACCTGGAATGGGCTCCTGTATATAGACAACACCACGAGAAAAACCACTATTTGGTCGAAACGTGATTGTTCCGATCGTGTAGCCACTGTGAGTAATAATATATTTGGCATCTTCCAGATGGGTTCCTAGCAAATTGGGGACAACTGGTAAATCTGGTAAATATACCGTAAGTTCGATTCCCTGTCCGGGTGCCATTTTAGTTCCAGGCGGTGGTTGTTGGGATAAAACTTGCCCTAAAACAGCATTAGAAGAAGGAAACAGAAATGTTTCCATCTCTGTTTCCACTTCTTCCATCATTTCTTCATTGTCTGAAGATATTTCTTCATGAAACGTGTTAACTTCGTGAATAGCAGCAACATACAGATTCTCATTGCGTATAATCTCTACGGCTTCTCCATAAGTCTTACCAACAAAATCAGGGCAAATAACCACAGGGTTTCCTTTGCTAATCTTGACAGAAACAGATCGCCCAAACTTTACAGCGGTGAGTGGATATGGAACCTGAGCTAATACAACATCTCGCGGTACAGAAGAAGAATAGGTTTCATCTTTGACTCGCAAGACCAATCCAGATTCTTCAACAATCGATGTTGCCTCTTCAATGGTAAGCCCTCTCAAATCAGGAACACTAATGAGCTCATTGCTTCTACAACTGAAGAGCCCAGTAATGAGAATGCTTGCTAAAAAAAAGTGAAAAACCTTCTTCCAGCTATCCATTCAACTTTCGGTATTCTTCCAACACTGATAAAACTCTGTCAATGTCGGATGAAGTGTGCTCACCGGAGATTTGGAAACGGATTTCTTCGTCACCTTTTGGTACAACCGGATAATTTAACCCTGTTGCTAGAATTCCATTCTTCTCCAAAAAAGCCACTAGTTCAGAGGTTTTTTTCGTGTCACGTACCATTAAAGGTACCACTGGATGTTCACCAGGAAGAGTTTCATATCCAATGTTAACGATACCTTGTTTAAATTTCTTCGTCATTTCACGTAGATGAGCTAAAATTTTCTTTCCTTCGTCACTCTTCAAGATATTCAGAGCCTTTAGTGCAGCTGCAGCTTCTCCTGGAGAAATGGGGTTGGAATAAATATAGGTGGGAGCTTTTTGATGCATATACTCGACGACTGTTTTGCTTGTTACAGTATAACCACCATTTACACCAAATGCCTTACCGAGTGTGCCGATCAATACGTCTACACCTTTGGCATTGGTGTACTCAATAGTACCTTTGCCATTTTCACCAAAAGCACCAACGCCGTGTGAATCATCCACCATGAGTATGACTCCATCTTTAAAATAGGAATCATATTGTGCACAAATATTCGAGATTTCATCCAAAGGAGCATGATCGCCTCTCATTGAGAAAATCCCGTCAGTAACCACAATCACTCGATCGCATTGATTTTTGGATTTTTCTAAACAATTTTTCAAATCTTCCATGTCCAAATGTTTGTAAATGTGCTTTCCTTTGGGTTTGGACATTCTCATTGCATTGATGATACAATTGTGATTTAACTCATCACTGATAATGATGGTTTCAGGGGAAACGAGTGAGGTCATTACTCCCAGGGTGGTCATATAAGCAGAACTGAAAAGCATTCCTGCTTCCATACCATGGAATTCAGCCAGACCTTTTTCAAGCTCCAGATGAATGTCATATGAGCCGGAAATAAATCGTACTGCTCCAGGACCAAGTCCATATTTGGCAGTGGCTTCTTCTTCAACTTTTTTCATATCTTCTCTCTGAGAGAGTCCAAGATAAGAGTTGGAGTTCATTTTGATAAACTCTTGATCGAACCCTTTCACCTTAAATCTTGGTCCGCGATCAGCGGTAGCTTTCAGGACGTCATAAATAACCATTTCCGGTTTTTTAGCAGTCCCGACTTTTTTTAATTCTTCGATTTCATTGCCGAGTGTTTGATTGATTTTGTTGATTGGCATATATTCCTCCTATGCTAACTTTTTACGAAGATTTTCGAGCATATCTTGTGTCATCATATCCATGGTAAATTCAGGTTTCCAATCCCATTCTTTTTGGGCAGCTTCATCATCAAGACTGTTTGGCCATGAATCTGCGATTCTTTGTCGAATTGGGTCAATATCGTACTTCATCACAAAATCAGGAATATACTTTTTAATGTTTTCAGCCAATTGAGCAGGAGTCATAGACATAGCAGTTACATTGAATGCATTGCGATGGACCAAACGAGAAGGATCGGCTTCCATCAATTTTATTGAGGCATTCACTGCATCAGGCATATACATCATATCCAAAGAAGTATCTTCTTTTAAAAAGCAGGTATATTCTTTCTTTTGAATAGCTTGGTAATAGATATCTACAGCGTAATCGGTTGTCCCGCCGCCAGGAAGAGTCTTCCAAGAAATAATGCCAGGATAACGAAGGCCTCGTGTATCCAGTCCATACTTCAAATAGTAATAGTCACATAGTAATTCTCCAGCAACTTTAGTAACACCGTACATTGAGGTAGGTCTTTGGATCGTGTCTTGCGGGGTATTATCTTTGGGAGAAGTAGGACCAAAAGCAGCTATCGAACTGGGCACAAATACGGAACAGTTCATTTCACGAGATACCTCAAGAACATGGTATAGGCCATTCATGTTTACATCCCATGCTAATTGAGGATTGCTTTCGCCTTTTGCAGACAGAATAGAAGCCATATGGTAAATTTGAGAGATATTGTATTTTTTAACTACCTCTTTTAACCGATTGGCATCCGTTGTATCTATACTTTCATGCGGTCCTTCAGCAAGGATTTCATTCTCGTGTTTACGAATATATGAGACGACAACAGAGTCGGTTCCATATATATTGCGTAACTCCAAAGAAAGCTCTGTTCCAATTTGGCCAAGGGCTCCAGTAACTAGTATTCTCTTCATTAAAACCTCCGAACATAACTAATTTATCAACCAATGTTGAGCGTGAAAAATCACACAAACAATATAGTATGAAATTAAAAAAAAATACACATTTGCAAACATACATTTACTATGTTTTCCAACCAAGTGCTATTGGTTAGGCAAAATCCACCGTTCTAAGTATAAGTTCGATTTCTCAGAATGGAATTCATTTGTCGAAAATGCTGAATAGACATTGATTAAGGTTCCAACCTGGTCAATTCTGTTAATCAGTTGATTGTTCTGTAAAGCTTGTATTTGTACAACAGAGAAGGGTGTTGCACTCCCTTCGTCTATTCTCTGAACATCTGGATTCCATTTTGTAACTAAATAATCATGATAGGACCCAACAATAGGAAAAACGGGTTGAGGAGGGTTTAAATAGATGCCCCGACGAATCAGAGAACTTTCTCTATCGGCAGTACCAAAGATATAATTGCGGAACATATCAATGTAATTGTTAATGGTCTCAAAACTATTTCGCTTAGAAGAAAAGATGTCATACGATTGGACACTGTCTGGATTCATTTGGCAAAGAAGAAGTGCATCGTGGTAGAAAAGAACTCGGGATCCACTCCGAGATTGTGAGCCCCAATCTAAAATACTGTCAGTATTCTTTTGGAGAACAAACTGGTTATTTTGAAAAGTACCAGTGAAAATATAAGGAATTCCTTCGCAATACCCTTCGCCAATCAGGTAAGGTTTTTCGTTCTTCCAGACGAAATCAAGAGGTATAAAATCCTTTACTTCTTCGCCATGACAGTCAAAGAGAACAGAATCAGTGGATATTTTTTTCTCACGAATCCACGTTTCGATCATGAAATCTTTGGAAGTACTAGATCGATCAAGTACATAGTACAAATCCGATGCAGAATCATCCAAAATTTGAGCAACATGGGGGTCATTGGCTTGAAATTCAATAAACTCAAAATAAGGATTGGTAGTTTCAATATATATTTTTCCACTAGGATTTTTGGATGTCACAAAGATTCTTCGGTTTCCCTGCCAACGAAGAATACAATCTCCTTCAACAAATCCTATTGCAGACTGATCACAAGACAAACTGTTGGAACCAAGATCCCATACTCCGAGATAATACTGCACTCTAGTTTCATGCAATGGATCCATCTCTTCAATCAAAAAGGGAATTCGATCATGATCCATGGCAAGTTGATAGGATACTTTCTTTGGTACAAATCTTGTTTGAGAAACCCATAACAACGAAATTGTAAAAACCAGAATCATTGCAATTGCAAAAAAGAGAAGAGGGGAGTATTTTGAGTTGTATTTGTTAAGCTGAAACCAAGTACTCATCGTAAACAGTTAGTAGGGGTAAAAAGGTTCTAATGTGTTAATAAGCTCATGGATGTGATCCTCTGTAGAAAAGATAGTCAGAATTGAGCAAGTCTGACCATTGTAATAGGCTGGATTGGAAAGCTCTGTTATATAACAGATAGGATGGTCTTCTCCAACGATTAGATCTTCTTGTGGGTAAACAAAGTAACCCACGCGAGAATGAATAATGCGTTCTTCTTTCGTTGGTTTCTTCCCAAACAACAACTGATTATCTGCTAAGAAGCATTGAACTGATTCCGATAAACAGTCTTGTAGCGGGAGAGCATTTACAACAAAAAAACCATCTTTACCCTTGTATTGGGTTGGGTATCCTTGAATGTGTCCAGAAGATTGAGGTGTCCATTCAGATGGATATTCAAACTGGACTCGAAGAATAGGATTTTGATACAAACTTACTGCCTGGGCTTTGTTTGCTTCACCATAGAAATGTAGCCAAATGAAAAAGATAAAAAGCAGCAGCAAAACAATGAGGATGAGGAATAACCATTTTTTTGTTTTCATAATAAAAACCACCCAAAATTGACATTGAACCTAAAATAAATTTTCTACCTCATATTTATACATGTTTTTTCCACAATTAGAAGGACAGTTCACTTTTCACTTGCAATTCAAATTTTTTTATATATATTCAAAAGGGCACATGTTCGGGCCTCTAGCTCAGTTGGTTAGAGCGCATCCCTGATAAGGATGAGGTCCCTGGTTCGAATCCAGGGAGGCCCACCATAATTGCTTTTTATAATGGGGGTGTAGTTCAGCTGGGAGAACGCCTCGCTTGCACCGAGGAGGTCAGCGGTTCGAATCCGCTCATCTCCATTCCCCTGGAGGATTTAATGAGAAAAATAGTATCAGCTACATTGGCTTTGTTTTTATGTTTCTCTGTCTTTTCATCATTATCTATAGCCTTAGCTGCTTCCGGACCTACTATTCATTTAGTAACAGAAGCAGAATCTCTTTATATTGGCACAGAGTTCGCTATTCAATACAACATTGAAGAAGCATCTGATGTTTGGGCTATTGGATTTGATGCCTTGTATGAAAAAGACAAATTCGAATTGATCAGCGTCGAAGAAGGTGATTTCCTTGAACAAGGCGACGTTAGCACCCTCACTACCTACAAAGATCGAAAAGAAGAAGGCGTCATCATCTTTGGTATCACTCGCACCGGTAAATCCGATGGAGTTGACGGAGATGGCACAATCGTAACATTTGTCTTTAAAGCCCTTGAATTAGGCAAATTTACATTTAACTTAAAAAATGTCTACATCAAAGATCCTCCTGGTACCGACATCAGATCCAACGTTGAACCGCTGGATATTGAGGTGATGGAAGAAGACACAGAACCACCCTTCCTTGAATTAACTGAAATCGGCAAAGTTGCTGAGGATACAGTAGAAATTGAAGGAAAAACAGAACCTGAAGCAACTGTTACGATCAACGAAGAAGACGTTGAAGTAGAAAAAGATGGTTCTTTCGCTCACGAAGTTTCTCTCGAAGTTGGAGAAAATGAGTTTATCGTTATTGCCAAAGATTTAGCGGGCAATGAAACGAAAAAGACAATCACAGTAGAGTACATTGAAACAGTAATCTTAAAGCTTCAGATTGGCAATAAAACTGTCTATGTAAACGACAAGCCAGTACTCATTGAGGCTGCTCCATTCGTAGACAAAAACTCTGGACGTACATTAGTACCCATTCGTATCGTTGCTGAATCTGTTGGTGCAGAAATCGGTTGGGAAGGTACAGAACGCAAAATTACTTTGATACAGGGCGACACTATCATTGAATTATGGATAGGCAAGCCCATTGCAGAAGTGAATGACGTTCCAACCCCTATCGATGTGAATGCTCCTAATCTATCGCCAATGGTGGTAAATGGTCGTACTGTTTTACCACTACGTTTTGTAGCTGAAAATTTAGGCTGTGCTATTGGATGGGATGGTGCAACGCAAACCATTACCCTCACCTACCCCAATCCAGAAGACATGTAAAATATACGAAATAACCAAAAAAAGCCCGGGATATCCCCGGGCTTTTTTTTTATCATTACACTTCTTCCTTGGGCAAACATCTTTATGAAAAAACAAATGTATTACCAAGTCCTAGTAAAAAACTACCCTTCTTTCTCGAATCAAACATTTACCTATTGTTCTGCTGAAACACTACCCTTTGGTTCTCGTGTGCTAGTTCCTTTTGGGCCTTATCACCAGGTAAGGCAAGGAATTGTTTTGAATCCCCTACCCTCTTTGGAAGAATCTTCTCTGCCGTTGCAAGCTGAGATACCCAAAGAAATTCACAGCGTTTTAACAACAATTCCTCAGATTCAACAAAAGCATTTTACTTTCTTCCAGTTTGCATCTTTGTATAACCTTATCCCGGTCCACTCTATCTTTCTTCGGGCTGGTCTGTTTGCTGCCCAGTGGAATCCACAGACGTTTTACCAAATTCATTTTGACCAGTTCGATAAGCTACAGTATTTTCGACAAAAAAAACTGCTGGAAGATTTCTTAAACAAACACCCTTCTGGTTTTACACTCCCAAAGATTCAAAAAGCCCTAAAGATACGGAAAAATTCTACTATTTTAAAAAAACTGGAAACGTTAGGAATTGTAGACAAAACTTATCAACCATCCCAAGGAATCCTGCATAGTGAAGATTCAACAAGAACTCATTCACACCAGCAATCAGCAATCTACCTGTTAAATGGGTATACGCCAAATCAACGTCTAGAATACTACCTTCGGCTCATTGGCAATAAATATTCAAATAGGGAAGTTTTGATCATTGTTCCTAATAGTAGAGTTGGTAAGTTGTACAAGAAAGCTTTCAAGAATATGGACAATGTAGAGATTGGGTCTCGCGATCGGATTTTCGAACCTCAAAAGGTTTTCAATCTATTGATCGTAGAGGATTCAACTTCACAAGAATATCGGTTGGAAGTACCATTTTATATTCATATTGAAAAAATGTGCATGATGAGAAGCCAAGAGTTAGCAGAACAGGTTCTATTTGGGAGTTATCTTCCTTCAGTTTTAAACTATTCTGGAATGAAACTCCAAAACTGCACGCATATACAATCTTCCACATTACCCAAACAACCTCTTACAGCACCTGAAATCAAATTTCTGGATATGAAACGAGAAATTCAAAATCACGGGTTTTCTATCATTCCTTTCTCTATCCAAAAAACAATTCAGCAGACTTTACAAAATGGTAAAAAAATATTGTTGTACATGAATCGAAAAGGATACTACAATTCATCTCTTTGTACTCACTGCGGTTATGTCATGAAATGTCCCGTTTGCAATGTCCCTTTGTCATACCAGCCCATTACAAACAAACTCACCTGTCGATACTGTGGCTATGCTCATCCACGCACTATCAAATGCCCGGAATGCCAGTCACCAACCATTGTACTTCGAAGTCCTGGAACAAATAAAATTGAAGATTTTTGCAAACTTCATTTCCCTGATGCGCATATTTTACGTATCGACCGATCAAGCCCAAACCATACGATCGAAGAGATTGAAAAAAGCAATCTATATATAGGAACGCAGAAAGTCTTTCAAGAACTTCTTTTTCATACCATCGACAGTGTCGTTTTTTTGGAAGTAGATTCTTTTTTAAACACACCTTCTTTTTCTTCGCAAGAAAAAGTTCTTCAATCCATAACACATCTATATGAGTCTCTGATGGTCGAAGATCAACCACGTACTTTGCACATTCCAACCTTTGCACCAAAAAGTGAATTGTTTCGGAGTATCCAAACCAGATCGTTACGGTATTTGTATGAAACAGAACTTCAAGCCAGAGAAGCTTTTCACTATCCACCATTTGTGGATATGATGGAAATATCAATCCATCACAAAGAGCAGCAAGTTGTTATCGAGAAAACAAAAGAATTAAAGGAACAAATCAAGTCTATCAATGGTATAACTATTGTGAGTGAAAAATTGCTAGTTGGAAGAAGTCCTCATGGAATATATCAATCTAGTATTGTGTACCGAACTAGCAATGCAATAAAAGCTCATAAAGAGCTTGCCCTTCGTTTGGATGAAACAAACAAAACCACGGGCATTCGAGTGCATATACGAAATTTGGAGTAAAGCATGTTACAGGTAATTACATATGGGAATCCTTTGTTACGCAAAAAAGCAAAATCAATTCCCAAGGTAGATGCAAAAATCTACCAGATATTAGAAAAGATGGTATACACGATGAGGCATAACCGTATCAAGGGGTGTGGTTTGGCAGCCCCGCAAGTTGGTTTGTCTCTTCGTCTTGCTGTGGTAGAACCTTCTGAAAACCACTTGTTTTATCTGATCAACCCGGAAATTGTATCAAAAAAGGGATCGCAACATGATACAGAAGGTTGCTTAAGTATTCCAGGAGTATACGGACCAGTGGAGAGATCCACTGAAATCCACTATATATCATTGGATTATAAAACGGGCAAAAAAGAAATGTACCGTGCTAAAGACTTTGCTGCAAGAGTAATCCAACACGAAATTGACCACTTAAATGGAGTACTGTTTACTGATCATGTCCCACCCTCTGAACCATTGGAATTTATCAAAGGAGAACCGATTCCTAAGCCGCTTTTAGAAAAATACAAAGTAAGAAACTCATGAATATAAAGACCATCTTCTTTGGTTCAAGCTCTTTTTCACTCCCTTTTCTTCAGTGCTGTCAGGAGCAAACCGAAGTTTGCCATGTAGTGACTTTACCAGACACCATAAAAAATAGAGGGAAAAAATTAATTCCCAATATTGTCAAAGAAACTTCTCTTCAATCAGGACTATCGGTCTTAACCCCGTCCAATTTGCTAGATCCTACTTTTTTGAATACTGTAACCAAATCGCAGGTTACTCTTTTTGTTACAGCATCTTATGGAAAAATCCTTCCCAAACGTCTTCTTAAGATACCCTCTCTTTTCTCTGTCAACATTCACCCATCCCTTCTTCCAAACTATCGTGGTGCAGACCCATTATTCTGGCAAATTGTTCACCAAGTAAAACAAACAGGCGTTTCAATTTTTCAAATGCAACCATCCTTGGACAATGGTCCCATATTAAAGCAAAAAGCTTTTCCCCTACTGCCTTCCGATACATATTCGTCTTTGGAAGAAAAAACAATTCAGTGGGGAGTGCAACTTCTAACAGAGCTTATAGACGATATAAAAAACAAACGATCTCTCTCCTCTGTAGAACAACCCCCTCAAACCCCTTTTTATGCCAGAAAACGTACATCTGTTGATGAACAAATACATTGGAACATGAAAGCCAAGGACATACTATCTCTGATCCGCGCCTTCCCTCCCGATATTGGTGCTTTCACATGCTTTGGTGACAAACGAATCAAAATACTGCAAGCAAGCCTAGGTAGTATTGCACTCCCACCCGACTTCTTCCCTGGCCAGATTTTCATTCAAAACAAAAAAGTGTATGTAGCTTGTCAAGATGCCCCCGTACAGATCCAAACCGTTAAAGTTGAGGGAAAATCAATGATGTCTGACAAAGATTTTTTAAATGGATATCTGTTGAAAACAACCCAACCTTTTTTTCATGACTAACATTCAAATTCTGTGTGTAGGAAAAGTAAAAAACTCACTTTGGCAACCTGCTGTTGAAGAATACAGCAAAAGAATATCCAGGTTCTGTAGTGTGGAAATCACTGAAGTAAAAGAATTCTCATTGCCTGATCAACCCTCCCAAAAACAAATTGAAAATGCACTTCACAAAGAGGGTCAAGACTTGATTGGAAAAAAGAATAAAAATAGTATCGGCTTTGCTCTGGATAGCCAGGGAAAAGCTTTAAACTCCCGGGATATTGCGGAACTTCTTGAACAAAACTTAAAAAAACAAAGTCAATCCATTTCGTTTTTTATTGGGAGTTCGTATGGATTAAGCAGCTTTATTCTCCAGCAATATCCATGCATATCGTTTTCCAAAATGACATTCCCGCATCAATTATGCAGAGTGATTTTGTTGGAACAAATTTTCCGGGGATTCAAAATTCTTGCTGGAGAATCCTATCATAAATAATGTCGAAATCACCCATACTACAAAGATACAATCGCCAACCATACAAAAAAGACAACCCAGCTTAGACCCAAAGACAAATAAAAAACACATGCCATAGGAACTTTTTGAAAGTTTCGGTTGGTGGATATTTCGTACATTCTTCGCAAAATGTTTTGATCAAAATGAACAGGGATAAACCGTGGATACAGACGGAGTGTAAATCGATTCAACAGTTTACTGTATTCCACCTGCACGCTAGTTTTGTGAGAAGCAGTAAAGTATTGCCGAAAAAAAGTAAAACGACCAGGTGGTTTACCGGGCAAAGGAAAATTCGCCCTTCTCAACTCGTTTTCTAATTCAGACACAAACTCTTCCTTGTCAAAATAAAAAAAAGAAATGACGCGATTCTTCAAGTTTGTATGCCATACAAACAAACCCAATAAAAGGATAAAAGTAACAATGGCCCATGTCCAATGAAAACTATCTGGATAATACAAGGAAGAACTCAATAAAAGGCTTCCTGGTATAACAACTGTTGTAGTAAGTAATATCCAGCGCTGATGTTTTCTTGCATCCAGGATTACCGGGTTTCTTTTCCACAGTAAAAGTCCAGTAAGAATCCCCGGAATACCGTATAGTGCCCACATCAAGGAAATCCAAAAGTTCATGGTTGTACTCCTTACAATAACATACAATTCCTGGCAACAATTTACCTATATAGCAGTATACCAACGATAGAATGTTTCTGGAATCAAATTTTCGTGTACACTGGAAGCATGAATATTTTTATTTTATATAAACGACCTCATTGGTTGTATGTAATCTCGTTCATTGGTCTTTTGATCTGGGGATCTATTGCTATTTTCAGTGCTACCCAGTCGTTGTATCATGAAACCAATTTTTTTCAACAACACATTCTTTACCTCATTTTGGGTATCGTTCTATTCATTTCGATTTCAATGCTGAGTAGTGATTGGGTGAAAGTAGGTTCATGGTTTTTTTATTGTTTTTGTGTCTCGCTTCTGCTGGTATTGTTTGCACAGAATCTACTGCAGGGAAGCGAAACACCTTTGCGGTGGATTTTTATTGGACCATTGTCCATTCAACCATCAGAGCTCATGAAAATAGGACTGATTGTAGTTCTTGCCAAATTGTATTCCGAATCTGATGCTCCTTCGCACATTCTATTTTTACAAGGACTTTTCATTACATCCATACCCGTTGGCTTGATAGCCTTTCAGCCCGACCTTGGTACTGCCATTTCCCTTTTCATGATTTTCCTCATCATGACATTCTTTTCTCGTATAAATTTCTTCTATTTACTCGGTTTATTTCTAAGCTCTTTAGGGATTCTATGGTTTTTCCGACAGTACCTTTTTCAGGAATATCAATGGAAACGAATACTATCCTTTTTAAATCCGGAGTTAGATCCTACGGGAGAAAACTGGAGTGTCCGTCAAGCCCTTATTGCAATAGGTTCTGGAGGATTAAAAGGAAAGGGGTACCTGCAGGGTACTCAGTCAAAAATGGGTTTTCTACCCGACACAAAGTATTCAGATTTTATTTTTGCAGTCATCGGTGAAGAATTTGGTTTTTTTGGATGCTTCATGATCATTGCACTTTTCGGAGTATTCCTCGGATCATCCCTCTCCATTGCATTTCAAACCAAAGATCTGTTTCAAAAGTTCATGGTAGTCGGCATTGTTGGTATGTGGTTGGTGCAAATCATTATTAATATTGGCATGAATGTAGGCCTATTGCCAGTTACTGGCTTGCCCCTTCCTTTTGTAAGCTATGGGGGAAGTGCTTTAATCGCAAACTTCCTGTGTGCTGGCTTAATCTACCATGTTCACATTCACAAGGGCCAAATTCACTACATCTGACAAAAAATGAACCCATTCACTGTTTTATTGCAATTATTGTAGGGGTATACTATTGCTATGAAAAAAATTGCAGTATTTTTGTTAATTTGTATGTTTTGTTTTTCGTTCCTGCCATACAATTTTTCTGTTCATGGTGTGGAAGATATTTCGGTAGAAGTACAACCAAGAAGAGTCTCCACCAGAGCAGGATATAAGATAAATATGAAACTGGAAAAGCCTTTGCAGGTTCATGATTGGATTAAAATCATCTGGCCTAAAGGCACTACTCTTCCAGAATTACCAGAGAATAAATCAGAAAGAAATGCAGAGTTAACACGCATTGTTGAATCCATCTATATTGGCACATCACCATGCTCTGCCTGCCAAGGGTTGCCTGTTATTGATTACCGTGAAAATTCAATACGTTTCAATATTCATTTAGAACTAGATCCAAAAAATCCAGGCTATGAATATGTATATATCCATGTTACTGACCGAGTAGGAATAAAAAATCCGCAAACCCCTGGACAGTACCAGTTGAAAATTCAAACTCAATCGGAAAGTGGTACGTATGATTCCTACTCCTATGAAATAGTTGATAGTAAAATTGGAGAACCTACTGGTACTCCTGTTGTGGAAGTTAATCCCAATGGGATCAATCACAAAGCCTCCTACTCCATTTCTTTTACTACGGGCCGAGGTGGCGAGTTGTTTATGAATCGCAGTCGTATTCGAATGCAATTCCCGCCCCAAACAACTCTCTTGAAATCCAACCAGGAGATTCCTCTCTCCAGCATCCGTGTAAATGGAAAAGCTCTTGGACAAATGCCTATGATCCTTGACACTACAGTCACCATTCTTGCCCCACTCTATATTGGGAATAGTGAATCAGTTGAAGTTCAATTTGATCAGGAAGCTGGTATTTTAAATCCCTCCAGTCCCGGTTCGTATCAGGTTCTCGTTAGCACTTCCGAAGATCCGGAAGCGGTTCCCTCAAATGCCTACGAGATCATCAAACAAAATCCCTCTTTAGAAGTAATCCCTCCCATTACAAATAAAACAGCCATGTATCATTTTACTTTTGTCGCAGATCAAGACATAGGAGAAGACTATCCAATATACGTGCAGTTTCCGGAAAACTCAAAACTTCCTCGATACGTCGATCCCTCTAGTGTTTTGATTAACAATACCCAACCTCGATCTATATCTATTCGAAATGCAATGCTTATGATATCATCCCCAAAAAATATTGCTGCCGGAAACCTGGTAGATGTAGTGATTCAAGAAGAAGCTGGCATCCAGAATCCACCTGTCCCAGGATCATTCTTCCTGGAATTTAAGTGGTTTGATGAACAATCCTGGGAAAAAACTCAATCCATAGAGATTGTAAATCCAACCGTGAAATTTATTAAACTTACTCTAGACCCTAGTAATGCTGATGAAATTGTTACCATCACCTGCACCATTCAAAATGGTGCAGAAGAATTAAAAGCAAATGACCTTATCCAGATTCTTTTCTCTGATGGATTTGCAATTCCCGCAGATATAAAACCGTCCAGCATTTCAGTTGCCGGAGAATCTGCTAGTCAATGTAAACCATCTCCTCATTCACTTACCATTACAATTCCAAGCAGTATTGCTTCCGAAGAAATCTTTGACATCACTGTCCATAAAAGTGCCAAAATTCAAAATCCTTCTATTGGAGATCAGATGATTCATCTCTCCATATCTACTCCATCCACAAAAGAACCGATTCAATCTCCTTCTGTCTATCTCTATCCACCCATCCCCTCTACTTCAGTACTATTGTTAGAAGGCCAAAAAGGCAACCAGGGATGGTATACACTTCCCCCTCTTCTCTCGTTTCAGTCCAACCAAAAAGATGTTGAAGTCCATTTTT